>Ga0123340_1003520_pt1 | contig 14681 bp, 2 predicted proteins | sample SirMexnodulemix_FD_89961 | JGI IMG/M metagenome (GOLD analysis project Ga0123340, IMG submission 89961) | Root nodule microbial communities of legume samples collected from Mexico - Siratro Mexico nodule mix | ecosystem: Host-associated > Plants > Roots > Nodule | place: Mexico: Nepantla... | reverse complement strand
TTATAAATCTTACTTATTCACAAAATTTTATTCACCATATATATTAATTCTTTATTCTTTTAATCCTAAATTACTAAATAATTAGAAAATACTTACACAAAAGTTATCTATGCAAAGATGTAATCACATTTATATTGAATTTGTGAATCCTTTCATAACTTTCTTCTTAATTAAACTCATGTCCAGTTGAACGACTTTCTTATTATCCCATACAAAAATTGTGCTTTTCAACTATGATTTTAGTTTATAAATTTCGGAGGATCAAAATTTGTGCAACTTAAGCATTACTTTTTTCTTTTGAAGTCGTTTAGCTCAAACATACTTGTGCAAAAACATAATTATAAGATTTTTACTTATTCGTAAATACAGGATAAAATTGCATTATTTTTGTGCAAAAGTCATGTTTTATTATGAGGAAGGTAAGAAGATGTTAATATGTGATATCATACACATTGAAGAGGTGACGGAGGTATGCAAATATACTTAATTTAAATTATTTAAGTTCACTTTTATAATATATGATACTAAAGTGTATTAATGGTTTATCTTGAGGAGATTTGATGAATCTATTATGTTATATATTATTGAGTTCTTTTTTATTTTAACTCTTGATATTCTTGACATGAGGAGGTGTATTGATGATTTCAATAAAAATATGATCAAATTAAAAATATATAGGTAGGTGTAAACCTTAAGCTAGTTTTGTACTAACAAAGTTTGTTGACTCTATTGTGTCATTTATGATTGAGCCCCCATATTATTGTCACTCTGGATATCCTCAAATTGAATGAGTGTGTTGGAGGGTTCATATCGTCTAAAGATATAGACAAATTATAATATATAATTGGACACAAACCTTACTTTACAAATCAAATTTGTGAGGTTGAATTGAACTTAAAGTCCATTTTAGGAAATAAAAGTTCAAAAATGGATAAAAGGCCAAGTCATCCTTAATCTCCAACTCAAGTGCATCATATATATTTAAAGGTTTTCAAGAATCTAAAGATTTTCAAGCAATCTCTAGGTTTTTTTTACAAACATCATATGAGTTAACTATTTGTAATAATTTAATTTTTAATTGTTTGTAGTTTCATTAAATTTTTATTTTAAAGATGTTAATTGTTACCATTGATGTTGATTAACTAAATGTGTTTGACATTAAAATAACAATTTAAAGAAAAAAAAACAAAATATAAGACATATTTTTGTTGATTGTAGGAATAATTTTCTAAAATAATCAAGCATTAGTCTCAAAAGTAGACTTTAAGTCTAACTCAACATTATAAAATCGGCTTGCACCTATTTATAAACTATTGAAAGGTTTCATCTCTACTCGATGTGAGATTTCCAACACACCCCTCACGCCGAGACTGCTCAACTCTTATGTGGGACTATATTGTTTAAGGGTGGTTCGATAAGAGCCCGATGGTAGGTAGCCTGATAGGCTCAACAACCCTGTTAGGATAGACTCTGATACCATCTCAGAAGTGGACTTTAAGCCTAACTCAAGCTTACAAAATCGGCTTATAAAGTGAAGTTTGCATCCATTTATAAATTATTAAAAGGCCTCATCTCTAGTCGATGTGATTGAGACCTTTCAATAGTTTATAAATAGGTGCAAACCTCACTTTACAAGTCGGTTTTGTAAGGATGAGTTAGGCTTAAATTCCACTTCTTGAGATGGTATCAGAGCCTATCCTAGCACGGTTGTTGGACCTATCGAGCCACCTGCTACCAGGCCGCTATCAGACCACCCTTAAACAATATAGTCCCACACACGAGTTGAACAGTCTCAACGTGAGGGTATGTGTTGGAGATCCCACATCGACTAGAGATGAGACTTTTTAATAATTTATAAATAGGCGCAAACCTCACTTCATAAGCCGGTTTTGTAAGGTTGAGTTAGACTTAAATTTCACTTCTTGAGATGGTATCAAAGTCATTTAAAGTATATTCTAGAATGGTTGTTGGGCCTAGCGGGCCACCCACTATCGGACCACCCACTATCGGACCACCCTTAAACAATATAGTTTCATGCACGAGTTGAGCAGTCTCAGAGTGAGGGAGTGTGTTAGAGATCCCACATCGACTAGAGATGAGACCTTTCAATAGTTTATAAATGGGTGCAAACCTCACTTTACAAGTTGGTTTTGTAAGGATGAGTTAGACATAAATTCTACTTCTTGAGATGGTATCAGAGTCTATCCTAACATGGTTGTTGGACCCATTGGGTCACTCGCTATCAGGCCGCTATCAGACCATCCTTAAATACTATAGTCCCACCCACGAGTTGAGCAGTCTCGACATGAGGTGGTGTGTTGGAAATCCCACCTTGACTAGAGATGAGGCCTTTCAATAATTTATAAATAAGTGTAAATCTCACTTTACAAGCCGATTTTATAAGGATGAGTTAGGGCCCATTGGGTCACTCGCTATCGGGTCGCTACCGGACCACCCTTAAATAATAAGTCTCATGCACGAGTTGAGCAGTCTCGACATGAGGTGGTGTGTTGGAGATCCCACATTGACTAGAGATGAGACCTTTCAATAATTTATAAATGGGTGTAAACCTCACTTTCCAAGCCGGTTTTATAAGGATGAGTTAGGCTTAAATTCCACTTCTTGAGATAGTATCAGAGTCAATCTTAGCACAGTTGTTGGGCTTATCAGGCCGCTATTAGACCACTCTTAAACAATATATTCTCACGCCGCAAGAGTTGAGCAGTCTCGGCGTGAAGCAGTGTGTTGGAGATCCCACATCGACTAGAGATGAGACCTTTTAATAGTTTATAAATAGGTGCAAATCTCACTTTATAAGCCGGTTTTGTAAGGTTGAGTTAAACTTAAATTTCACTTCTTGATAACTAGTGTAGTTTTTTTCCAACCAATAAATCATTGCAGGAAAATATTTATAATGAAATTTAAGATGAAGTAAATATTGAAAATGAGGAAATGTTCCTCACCATGCAAAATTGCAATGAGTGAATTAGATCACAATTAAAACAAGGAGATACAAATAGTCTAAAAATATGATGTCAACCATGTGTTGGATATTTCCTCTAAACATTGTAAGTTACTCACCCATTTAGAGGTTGAGGTTGAGCTCTGATACCAATTGTAAAAATAAAAGAAATACATAACATAGAATGGTTGAATTGTGTCTTTGGAACTTTCAATTCTTTTTTGCAAATTAATGTCTAGTAAAAGTGATTAGACCAAGTTTAAATTTGATAAACACACTATCAAGCAACAATTTTCATAGGAGTTGCGTTAGATGAACATCGTCAAATCCAACTTCAATTTACAAATGAATTAAAACACTTTTCGAAACAAGTTTCTCCTTTGTTGGTTAGTTGCAAATTGATAAAATTCAATGCAAAGAGATAAGGTAAAAATATTTACACTAAAATTTTTTATATTAATTCATCTAAACACTCAAATTACATCTAGTTTATAATCAAATGTCAAGTTTCACTAACAAAATATTAACACTACAAGATAAAAGATAAGTAATGTTTAGATTATAGTCACTCCTAACTAAACATAAAATATTATTCAACCATTCATAATTAATAATTAAGTATTATTTAAATACACAACTACTCTTAATTAAAACTTGATTATTCATTCGACCTAATTACTCCTAACATTGTATTATTATTTAGACATAGAGATTGAATATAAAGACCTGAATATAAAAATAATATATAATAAAATCATGTGAACTTCTATATATTATTTTTACACTAAAATCAATATATCAGTCAACAACATATTAATAATAAACATATATTTTTCATAACTTTTTCAAAATGTTTCTAGAAAATCGTTAAGAAATGTGATCAGTTTATAACTTTTGATTTACTATTGAAGTCATGTTGAAGTGTGATATGATTTATGAGTAATGAAGTTGTACTCCTTTTATACAACTTATTCATTTATATAATCGTTTTCAAATTGATAAAATTGGTCCAAAAATTATAGCTTTCTCTTAAAATCTCTAAGTTAAATGATCATCCGTTTTATCTGGGAGAATTTATCATATCGATTGATATAAATTTTCAAAATTTCAAACGTCAATAAATAAATATTATGATCCCTTTCAGTTCAATCAACAATATTATAATTTTCAAGAATATATTATACTTTTAACACATCAATCAAAATCACATTCTAGAATATAATCAAACTCTGAATCACAAAAAATTAATGAAAACAAAAAAAATTATAAAGAAGATCATAAATTCTAAATACCCATTCATGGTTCTGTTTATTATATATATACTTCTATTGGATGGAAAGATCACTTTGCCTATTTTGCTACTAACACTCTGTCTTTGCCGATTCTTTCGTGTCGTGGTGCTCTTATAGAAAAAAAATGTTTTGAACAAAAAATATTTATAGTTTTTTCATCTTGTCTAATCTAAAAATTACTTTTTATATAAAAATAATATTTAAATTATGTAATTTAAAAGATATTTTTCAATTATATAATTCAGTAACTTTTTTGTATGAAATAACTTTTAGATTTGTATAATTTAAAAATAAAAAATAACTTTCATATTTCATAATTTAGAAGTTAAAAATACTTCCAAATTACATAATAAAAAGCTTTTGACTTTCTAATTTAAAAAGTAAAAAAACTTCAAATTACATAATTGAAAAAAAAAAACTTTCAGTAAACAACAATTCAACCCTTAAAAGCATTATTTATTTTAAATTCTCCTATTATAAGGTACAACTTTATTTAGTGAAATTAAAACAATCTAATTCCGGATAAAAAAGAGAAAGGAAAGGTGGCAAGAAGGTACAGCTGGCTCATGAACAGTATCCCACGTGTACTTACTAGAGACAACCTGAAAAAAAAAAAAAAAACGTAAGAAAATGAAAAACTGTGATTTTGATGAAGGAACCAGAAAATTGTGAAAGAGAAGGAACTCAGAATGGAGTTTGCGAACTTGAATCTGTATCTTAACTCGAAGTGGGTATCGACGGTGGCCAGCATATGGATTCAGTGCACCAGCGGCTCACTCTATACTTTCTCCATCTACTCCCAAACCCTAAAGTCCACTCAGCACTACGATCAGTCTACGCTCGATCTTGTCTCCGTCTTCAAGGACATCGGAGCCAACGCCGGAGTTCTCTCCGGCCTCCTTTACGACTTCCTTGCTCGAAAAACCACAACCGGGCCCTGGATTGTCCACTTCCTGGGCTCGGCCCAGTGCTTCTTGGGCTATTTCCTCATGTGGGCCGCCGTCGCCGGCCTCTTTCCACCCGTCCCCGTCGCTGTCATGTGCCTCTTCATGTTGCTGACTGCCCACGCGCAGAGCTTTTTCAACACCTCCAACGTTGTCACCGGCGTGCATAATTTCCCCAACAACAGCGGCACCATTGTCGGCATTTTGAAGGTTTTGTCTCTTCTGTTTATCTCTTTGGACAATCCTAATTAACCACCACCCACCTCAGGTTAATGCCACCCGTTAAGACATGGTTAGATGAAGCATGAAATTTAAGGCACGATCCACTAAAGTAAAAGAAAATTAATTTTTAAGTTAAAAGATTATGAAAGTGTCGATATTATAAAACTCTTTTATATTGAAATAAAAATATTTTAGAAATAATGTTAAAAATATCTTTAAAATAATGTTATAATGATGGGATACACTGGATCTACCTAAAATAAAATAAAAACATATAAACCTCCTTGTATTGGACTTGATATAATATTAAATTAATATATATCTTATTTATTTTATTTTGAATACAATTTAAGGAAAATTAGATTAATGTGAGTACCAAAAATGCAAAACCCAAAACCCTGCAGAAATTGGAAAATTGGATTACTGTAGATATAATGATTCATTGAAGATTTTCAATTGAATTGTACAAAAAAATTACTAAAAAAAATAATGAAACAATAATGCCACCAAATTGTTTTTATTAAAACAAAAACACTCTGTTTTTTGAAATTTTAAGGCTAATGTACTCTTACTCATTTTACCACCCTGACTCTTTATTTTCCATAAGCATGTATTCATGTAAAAATTGTAAACTGTATACACTCTTCTATTTCTATCTTTTCTTATTCGATAACATGGACTACGATGATTCTTTCTAAGATTAAGAAGGAAGTTGTCAGGGTACTATACAGCTTCTCCTTATTATTCTAGAGTTTCTTTCTTTATATAATCTCAGTTATTTTACTTCTAAATAAATTGTTTTTTTTTTTCTTTTTTGTTAGATAAGTATAGTTAGTCACCCCAACAAAAAATGAAAGACCTCACTCCAGAGTATGAAATTGTTGAGATTCACCTCAATTAGATATAAGGTCAAACTATAGTATGCCCCTTTAATCCTTGGTGTCTAGCATTTTGTTCAAGTTTGGCCATTGGGTTTTTCCTGTTTTTTGATAGGGATTTCTTGGTCTAAGTGGAGCAATATTAATTCAAGTGTACAAAACAATATTCAACAACAAGCCTGCGTCATATCTTCTGATGCTAGCACTCTTGCCACCTATAAATACTTCGCTGCTTATGTGGTTTGTAAGAATCCACAACACTTGTGAGGATGAAGAAAGAAAGTATTTGAATATATTTTCTGTGATGGCTCTGGTTGTTGCTGCATACCTTATGCTTGTTATAATCCTAGAGAACATCTTTAGCCTGCAATTATTGGTGCGTATCGTTATATTTGTTGTTCTAGTGTTGTTGCTTGCCTCACTTCTCTGCATTGCATTTAAAGCACATGAAAAGTACCCTGGTAGAAGAAGTTCAGAGAATTTGCTTCATGAAAGGTCACAACTAATTGTGGAGCCAAGCTCTCTAGATACTGCTGAACAATCAAAGGTGGATGCAAGGCCAGATTCTTTGAACAATCAAAGGACTAATTTGCAACTAGGTGAAAACCTGAATCTTTTCAAAGCAGTGAAAACTGTGAACTTTTGGATTTTATTTATTTCTGTTGCATGTGGCATGGGATCAGGACTTGCAACTGTGAATAATTTGGGCCAAATAGGGGAGTCTCTTGGTTATACAAGCCATGAGACAGGTTCCTTGGTTTCTTTGTGGAGCATTTGGAATTTTCTTGGTCGTTTTGGAGCTGGTTATGTGTCAGATTATTATCTGCACACAAGAGGATGGGAAAGACCTTTATTCATGGTCATCACTTTATTTGTCATGAGCATTGGCCATGTGGTGATTGTTAGTGGACTTCCAGGTGCCTTATATGCTGGTTCAATATTGGTTGGTATTTGTTATGGCTCTCAGTGGTCCCTAATGCCTACACTCACTTCTGAGATATTTGGTGTTGTAAATATGGGCAGCATATTCAACACCATTAGTATAGCAAGTCCTGTGGGTTCTTATATATTCTCTGTCAGAGTAGTTGGATATATATATGACAAAGAAGCATCGGAAGGAAATACTTGCATTGGAACTCATTGTTTTATGTTATCATTTCTCATAATGGCATCTGCCACTATTCTGGGTTCTCTAACAGCATTAGTTTTGTTTTTGCGGACCAAAAATTTCTATGGCCAGGTTATACTTAGAAGAATTCAAAATATTCAGTGACAGTGTGGAGAGATCAGGTTGTAGCAGAAAGGAATAATGGATTTGTCGGGTTCAGTGACTTAAAGTGATGTCTGTGTTTTTGTTTAACTCTGTTTAAATGTTTAATTCACTTTGATTCTTGTAATATGACACTAAAATTTGTTGTAAATTGATGTGAATTGGTTTTTTTGACCAATTTTAATGTATATTTGATTAAATTTTTGCAGTCAGCCTGGGAAAAACTGTATTTGGGTGTGTTTACTGCTGGCGGTAGTCATAATGCATATAGGTTGGATGTTTAGTCCCGTTGGTTCACATTCGTAAGTAAGTTGTCTATCAGGTCTTTTGAGACTTGTTCCTACAAGTTTAATTCTGGAAAAGAATCAGCGTAATTGAATTTTACATGAACGGTTTTTTCAACACTACATATTTTAGAGTGGAAGACTTTATTCTTAATGTTTTAGAGTATTCAAGCAGATCTTTTCATCATTCTTGGAGTGAAATTTTCAAGACCCTCTTTGGTTTTCAAAATGAAAATTGAATTTTAAAATTATGCTTTAGTGTTAAGTATTTCTAGATATAAAGTTGTTCCAATTTAGAAGCTCCTAATAGGAGAGATCATTCTCATCTTCACGGTCATACAATGAGCATAAGAAATTACAGCTTGAGGTGAGATTGAAGAGAGACATAGACTTTTCTTCTTAATCTATGTCGGTCATTAGAAATAGATTAGTCTTCTCTTCATCTAAGTTACAATCAAAATCCTAGTTTGATTCATCCTATGTGATCTTTTCATACGTGATTTCAAGGAGTTCTATATTTTATTTGTTGATTTAAGCATGCAGATGTTTTATGTCTATCTTTTTATAAAGTATAAGTTAGAACATATATAGTTTTGTTAGTAAATATGATTGAATTCGAGTCAAATCTTTCCTAGGAGACCTTTCTTTACTAATAGTGGAAGACAAAATTATTATTAAAATCTTCCCTAGGAAACCTTTCTTTACTAAAAGTGGAAGACAAAATTATTATTAAAACTTTTCGTATTTTCCTCTTTCAATGAAAGTTCATAGGAGCGAATGAAAGATCATTGGAGAGAATGAAGAGAAAATTACTCCCATCAAAACTAGAAGAAAATATTTAAGCAATTTAATTTTTATTCAACTAAAGGGTGAGTGTACAAAGAGGCAAGAGATCTTATTTACATATGTATAAATCTCTTACTCTTCATATCTTAATAAATATCTTAGTGAATATTGGATTTAAAAAGAAGGCAAAATGCAGTTATGAAGTAAGAAAATCTGGAGTCTCTACATGCTAAACAAAACCCTTATAAAAATGGCCTAAAAATAGTCTATTTTAGGTGATGTGAGATTGTTACTCTTCTCTTTTTATGTTTGTCCTAATTTTAAGGGTTATTTGACTAATTTTTCAAGCCTAAATAAAGGTTCAAAGGAAGCCTATATATGTCTCTACAAAAACCTACAATAATTACAAAAGAAACTAAACATATACAATATGTATAAGATTAAGAAGAAAAAAAGAAACTCATAGTATTATACTCTTTAATTGTAGAATCTTGCTCCATGAGGATTCATCTTATTCTATTATCAAAGGGATGAGGCTAAACAAGTTGGATGTTTGTGAACATGTAAACTAAATGTAATTTTAATCTAATTAAAAGACTAGGTTAGCATATGTTCACATGGAGGAAAATCTCACATTTAACACATATTAACTAAGTTAGATTTAGAAGTATATGGATCAAAGTTCCTACATTAAGACATATTAAATGTGGTAAGTATGCAAACACATGAAATGTGTTGCACCCATGCTAGGTGGTGCTGGAATTCAAATTTTAGTGCACACTCATACTAAGGTTGGCCAAGTTTATAAATACCTATGTAAAACCACTCAGGTGAACACTTTTAAATGAGCATTTAATTGATGTTAATATAAAATCACTCTCTTACATAAGGTTGTTCACAAGGCATCTTCCTTGTGAATTAGGTCTCCACATTTTCTCTTAAAAGCATTAATCCACCATTTTAGTTTTATCATCCATATTCCTTCTTTAAGCTTATGTAAATTCCAATCATTGCAATTGATGCAAGTTACTAATCAAGTGCTTTCATTCATCATAATTGTTCTAAAATTTGAATTACCACTTTTAGCATGTGTGTAAAACCATGTATGCTTCCCACTTTTAACATATGTTAAATGTGAGAAGTGTGACCCATATACTTTTAGATGTAACTCCTTTAATATGTATTTTTATATGTAACTCATTTAACATGTGCTAAATATTTTTAGTGTCTAATTAGAGATAACTCTATCCATGTATGGATACATGTTAAAAGAGTTTTCTAATTAGATTAAAATGATATTTGAGTTACATGTTAGGCTCAATTTGTACATCATCAATCCTAGATTACCTGTCTTAAATACAAGTCCAATAACCTAGACTACTTGTCCAAATGCAAGCCTAATAATAGACTACTTTGATCAAATACAAATCTAATTTTTTCACTCTCAATGTTTTAACCACTAAGAGGTGGCTCATATAAGAGTGTCTTGGCTTACTATCTCCGGTAGAGGTCCAACCTTCATGGATTCTTCTAGCCATAACTCTTGTAATTTTTCTTGTTTATTATTCTTTCATTATCTTGTTTTATGGCCAATGCGGCACGATGATTTTCCATCACACTCTATCTCAAACAATTATATTCTCCACTCAAAAACTCTTCCGGCTCTATAGAAAAAACATTCTTACCTAAATTTGTTGAAAGCTACATACAATTCAAATGTTCCTTGAACTAGAATTCTAAGTAATAGTCTATCACCATTCTATGTCAAAATCTATTTATATATAATAAAAGCTATCATATCAATCACTACAATATCTATCAAATGTTAGATAGTTTTAGTGACTACAACATCTATCAAATGTTAGATAGTTTTAATGAGATGATTGTGAGCACAATACATTTTCTCTCCTGATAACCACCAAAATCCATTAAATACTCATAAAATATAATGACATTCAATTATTTAAACTCATAATCACTTATGTCTATTTGAGTTTGAAGAGTTAATATAGGGTAAGGTATAGACACACCATTTCAATCAAAGAAACAAATTTTCTTTTGTTACATTCTTTACACTCATTGTTATCCATAGATAGTAAAGCTTAAAAGGATCATGTGCTATAATAAATTGACATATTGTTAGTCAAATAAATAGTTTTTACTTTATGAAGACTCGTTATTTTCTATGTCTCTTTCTTCACCTTCGGGTTAATGTACAGATAATATTGTGAAAATTTTTTAACAACAAACAAAATATTCTCATTTATCTTGATTACATATTCATAAACACTTAAATAATTAATTAAATGATTAAATAATTAATTAAAAATTTAAGTCAATTGAAATAAATCATCATAATCTATCTAGATAAAATTTCACTAAAATAATATAAATATGATAAATAAAATTTTACTAAAATAATATAAATATGTAATAGTCCTAATGAATGTATTATTCATTTATTACCTCATTTATCTCTTATTTAACTTGAACCTCTAATTATTTTGATGGACAAATATACTCATTTATTCAAAAGATATATATTAGATAATAAGAAAAAAACCTTCCAATTATTTTTAAGAAAAAAATATTTTTATTAAGTAATTGAGAAGTATTTATTTCACTTTTAAAGGAGTTAGATTTTTTGTAATGTTTAAAATTTAGTTTTAAAAGTGATTTTAATATAAAATATTTAGGACTATTAAATATTTTTTTAATGCTGAAAATATTTAAAAAAATTTACAGGGAATCAAAACTTTAAATAACCTCAATTTTAGGCGTAAAAATATAATTAACCTATATAGTATTGTCGAATAGTAATATAAATTTTAAAAATTATATTATTTAAAAAACCAAAAGTATACGATATTTTACAGCTATCTAGAAAAATACAAATGTCAATTTTTCCAAGTTGTAAACAAGTAATTAGTTATATCTTTTTCTACAATTTTACAATTATCAATTAATTAACAACTAATTTTATAAGTACTTTCAAATTTTGAATTCTGTAAATTAGTTTCAACTTCATATTCTTCTAGAAACATAACAAACTTACTTATTAATCCTTATAATTTACCAAAAATACATCTTTAAACTCTTTTCTTAAAACTGCTTTGACTGTTCTATTGATACTGATCATTGATCTTCAAAAGGTAATAATTAATACTAAAATCCTGATGCTTTTCTCCAAGGTGCTCTGTTACATATCTAAAACGAAATCATTCAAATCTCAAACCTAAATTATTTCACATGTAGCTTTGAGTTGTCCCACTTATATTGGTAAATTCTCAACTTAAACTTTGGGATCCTATTTTGTTATCATTCCACTACTTTCAACATTAATTATTAATCATTAATTTATCAGCAAGGGAAAAATATTGGTCGATACTCATCATGTACAATTCCCAAGATACACTTTTTTGCAGTGTCATACATGACATTAATAATGTTCTGATGTGATGTCACATATTTTTATATAGGTGTATTAAAATGGATACATATTCACCCGCAAATCTCGTTAACCATGGATTCAAGTTGATCTTATTAAAAGAATATAAACTTTTTAAATATTGGTCAGTTTGCATGTGACTCCCTTAACCTAGTGTTAAATGAATTTGAATTGGGTTGTGTTGTATTGATAATAATATATTATAATTTTTTCATATTCTTTTATTATGATTATTTCCCTATTTTTAAATATATAAATTAATATTTTGCTTTTTTAAAAATTAAAATATTTAATAGTATTTAAATGATTTGAATATTTAATTTAATTATACTACCAATAAATACATCAAACAGTTAGAAGAAGAACAAACTGTATTTAAACGAATTAACTTATTTAACTTATGAACTCATTATAAGTCAAACCCGATTATAGAATTTTTGATTCACCAAAAGTGAAACTCATTTTCAACTCAATCAAGGAAAAAGTTATCATGTATGAATCAGCTCACTTTCACATTTTTTTTTTTTTCATATTTGAATTAAACGTACCTCTCTCTTATTATATTTGTTTCTTCCATTTCAATACCATTATTGTGGGATGGTCATCGTTGAATTGCAACTCTTTCTCTTTGTTTTTCTTATTTTTATGAATTATTTGGTTAGTGGCAATGCAAGTGGACTCATTCTTTATTACAATATGAATATAAAATGTGAACGCGAATATCATAAGATGCTTCTATTCTTGACACTCATTACAAACTTGGCGGCAAATAAATGCACGCCAAGAAAGTTTGGACTAGTTGCTAAATATACTAATGGTTGATAAAATTAGTAAAGAGCTATAAGGTGAAAAATCCGTTTATATAATTTTTTTGGTAGTTCTAGAAAATGAAACTTAGAGTATATTTACTTTAGATTTTAAAATATTTTCTTAAAAAATATTTTTTTGTATTGAGTAAGAATGAGAAAATATTAACAACACATGGAGAGTTACTATAAACTTCATATATGTGGAAAAATCTTATAGAGAATGACTACACACTGTTATAGTCACATAATAACTAATAGTATTATGATTACTATAAACTTCATACATGTGGAAAAATCTTATTAGTTATTATAATTTGTATTGGTGATACTTTTTTAAATGAAAACTTATCCTTAATTTGTTATCTCTCCCTTTCACTGTGGTAGTTATTTTAAAATTTTTTGTTGGCAAGTTCTATTTACTAAAGATAGGGAATTATTGAGCATATTCTCTTTAACAGATACTTTTTTTAATTAAATGTGTAATATTGTATCCATTTAGAGTAATGTGTGACAAATAATAAAATTGTTTACTATTTTTAATAATGGACAAGTAATCTAATATCAAATATTATTTTATCTTATAATATCATCCATGATGATCACTAAAATATATTTATGATTTATTTATTTTTAAATCGTGAGATAATTTTAAGCTTTTTTAAACACATACATAGTACTTGTGATAAGAACAGGATGACATTATATGCTTTAAATGTTTTTAATTGATTAATTTGATACTTTAATTGTTTATAATGTTTCTTGAATGATTTTTCAATTAACTTAATTTATTAAAATCATGGTTTAATTAAAGAGTTTTATATTATTTTATGAAAATTTTCAGATCAACCATTGATCAAATAAAAGCACAGAGAATTTACAATCATGAAAACATAGTAGCTTAATAACAATATACAAAGATTTTGTTTGAGGTGACATGGGATATATGAGAAGTGAGAATGATTGTTGTGTCTATCATGAGAAACTATGTGATGATTCTTATTTTACTTCTTTATGCTTATGACACGCTAATTGCATAATAAGTGAGATAAATAAGGTAAGACATAATTAAGTAGCGAATTTGAGATGAAGAATTTGGATTAGTAAAAAATAATTATTGGCATAGAAATCATTTCAGAATGAGAAGTTGAGTTTATCTCAAAAGAATTATGTTGAAAAAGTTCTATAAGGATTTGGATTACAATGCAATACTAGTCATTAAGCTTTTGCAAATATGTCACCTCAAACAAAAGAGAAAGAGGAGTTTATGTCTTGAGTACCTTACTCTAATGCACTTAAAGGTTTAATGTATGTTATAATTTGTACTACACCAAATATTACACTTTTAATGAGTGTTGTTAGTTGTTACATGACTTATTTAGAAAATACTGCAAGTTGTGAAGATACTTAAAGAGTTTAAGTAATGTTGAATTAATATTTGATAAGAACAAAAAAGTTATTAATCATGTCACATGATTTTATGACTTAGATTATGGTGGTGGTGATCTAACATGTTATATTTAATGTTTGAAGGTGAAGTTATAAGTTATTGTGTGACTTTACGGTTCGCTTTTGCCTTCTTAACAGTATAGATAAAAAAATATGACTATTTTGATTTAAAAAAGTGAGAGTGAAATGAGTTAAGAAATTCAAATCAATTTGAAGACTTTATATATTTTCCTTAAATTACATAATATTTTTTGTTAAATAAATAAAATCATAATAAACCTAATTATGTTAGAACTAGAAATATTTACTACTTTTGTTATATAAATGTTCTTTAATCTTA
>Ga0123340_1003510_pt1 | contig 14712 bp, 8 predicted proteins | sample SirMexnodulemix_FD_89961 | JGI IMG/M metagenome (GOLD analysis project Ga0123340, IMG submission 89961) | Root nodule microbial communities of legume samples collected from Mexico - Siratro Mexico nodule mix | ecosystem: Host-associated > Plants > Roots > Nodule | place: Mexico: Nepantla... | reverse complement strand
TTTATAATTTTTAAATTTATTATGTCTATTAAATCACTTATAAACTTTCTTTTCACTTTACAATTTTTTTAATCCAAACATTCTTACTTTTTACTCATTTTCATATTTTTGTTATCAATTGTAAAAAGTAAGTTAAGAAATAAAAGGTATGTTATTTATTTTAAGAGACGAACGGGTGTAATTATGTTAAGAAAATATTTGTATAATTACGAATTTTATTAAATAAAAATAGTTATAAATGATACAAATTATGAAAGGATAAAATTGTCTTTAACAGAAAATAATATTAAAAATGGTTAAAAAGAGAGTGTATTTTCTTTATACAATAATATAATCTCAATCTTTCAATCCAAAGCACAGGTGTCTCAAAGGAACGATTGTCTATTTGAACCTAAGCCTCTGCACAAGGCCATCATCTCAGCAATCACAATTGAAGTTCAATTTTTTATTTTTTTCCCCCACCTAAAAAGAGAAATTGTGGTGGGAAAAACAGCCATAGGACTATGAGGAAGCATCAAGCACTTCTTAAAAGTATCAATAAAACATATTTTTAATTAATGTGTACTCGATTTAGCACACTATTACAAAACATCAGTAAAATGGAAACTAATCGTATGAATGAATGGTCACGATGATCCGATCATCAGAATTACATACCTCAACTGCAGCAACTGCCAAGTACAGTGTATAAACTTCAGAATTCCAAATTTATCATACAATGATATTATATCTAAGAACGAATAAAGCAAAACTGGACAAAATTATTGTTATGAAATTTACTATGTTCCCTAGTAAAACATACAGAAATGGAGTAACATAAAAATTGAACATTTCAGAAGGTCCTTCCTGTTTATAACTGTTGTTTGTAGAGCTCATTCTTTACTGTGAAGATTCTTCAATCCAGCTTGACTGAAGAAAACAGGTAGTAGACAAACCAGAACGAAGAAAGGAATCCAACTGTGCCTGTAGCCAACATGATTGCAAGAACCATGAACAAGGAATATCCCAAGTAAAGAGTTGCAGAAACAGGCCCATTCAGATTCTTGAGGTCAAACACAAGGTAGTTTATGGAGTACAAAAAGATGTATATGGCAACAGAGCCAGAGGCAAAGAACGATTTCCACCACCATCTCCAGTCCTCCACACACAGGTGCATGTAGGTTAGAACAAGAGACACCTCAGCACACACCACCACAAGAAGAATCAACACAATCAACAGAAACCCAAATACATAGTAAACACGACCCATCCAAATACTGGACATGATGAAGAAGAGCTCGATGAACAAGGTACCGAACGGAAGGGTACCAGCTCCAAGAACCAAAAGCCATGATGGGTATTTCTGCTGGGGAATTTCACGAGGGATTTGATTGGTTCGAACTGGATACTCAGCGTGAGGTGCCCTTGCTCCAAAGAGCCCACCAATGAGAGTAAGGGGAACAGAAATGCAGAACCAGAGCAAAATCAGTATAACAAACAGTGAGAATGGAATGGCTCCTGTGCTGTGGCTTCCCCACAAGAGGAAGTTCAAGGTTGTGAGGATTAAAAAGGCAATACCGGGGAAGAAACAAGCAGCTTTCCATGCCACAGAAATCCACCCCTTTTGATCACCACAGCCAATAGTCCTCCATAGCCTAACTGCAACGTAACCAGCAGCTACACCAAGTATCATGTAGAAAAACAGCATACCTGTGATGAGTGTTCCGCGAGAGGCTGGTGACATGAATCCAAGTGCAGCAAACAAGATTGTCACAACAGCCATCCCCAGAATCTGAACTCCATCCCCAACCATTATACACAACAAAGCAGAATTTGTTGGTGCGCGGAAAACATCCCCCACAACAAGCTTCCAACCAGATAACTCCTCGTTCATCTGTGCCTGTGACTCCTTATCAAGCTCCTCATACCGGGTCAGATCCCTCCTAACAGTCCTCAGGAAGATAACAAGAACAATACCAGCCAGAAAAGTGATCACCATAAGCGAATTCAGGATGGAGAACCAGTGAACCTTGGCCCCCTCCATCTTCAAGTAGGCATCCCATCTAGATGGCCACTTGATATCACTCTCCTCAAAGGTCACTTCATATGTGAATGCCACAGGCTGCCCCTCCTTGATAGGCATGGCCACTGTGGAAGGATCACATTTGATTGGTGAAGGGTATTTGTCATACATTTTCATCCCTTTAACCGAATCAGCATTGTGCAGAATGCTGCAAGGTATCACTTCAAACCCCACAACCATGTAACCGGGCTTGTCAGATCCCTCCTTACCAATTGTGGGGATCATTTCAGCCGCATCACCGGTCCCCATAACACGTGCCACATTGGTCTCCTCGTACTTATGGACAAGAACATTAAACCTCAGATGGTTGAAGATATAATACACATCCTGAATCTTGATACCAACAGGGTACCCTGTCCACCTCAACAAGTAGTCCTCCTTCTTGGTAAACCTAATGGCAGGCAAATTATCAAGTATCAAATTAACCTGATACATCTCATCAATCCTCTTCTGCAAGATCTTAAACTCATCACCAGAGAGCTTGTCCAGTTGACACAAAAATATCTCAGACTCATTGGTGTACGTCTTAAACCTGTAGGGCGAGTTCTCGATCCGATCCCCCACAAGGAGTTCACCCAGATTCTCAGCACTGTCCTTCACACCACCCTCGGGCTTACAAAACGGAAGACTGTAATAACTAAACGGCATTTCTGTGTCGATTGAAGTGAGAGAATTCACCTTCACCCACAACTCATCGCCAATGCCATACTTGTGAGGGTAACTACCCGGGAGGTAAAACCCATTTCCCGATTGAAACAATAAACACATAAAAAGGAATACCCACATTCTAAATCCACGAAAAGACTCCATCTTTGCAAGGTTTTGCGTCAGATCTGAAAGATCCAGATAGATAAATGTCAAGAAAACAAAATGAAAAAGTAAAAAAGACGAAAGAAAAGCTCTAACTAGGGACTCAGTTCAGGGAGAATGCAGATGCAAGAGATGGCAGTTGAAATACGAGTTAAAAGACGAAATGCATGTATATATAAAGGAAGAAGCCATTGAAATGTTCGTGAATTTCACTCACCAGAGGGCAGAGGGAAGAACATCTGCGTGGAAATTGAGTTTGAGAAATCTAAAATTTATGGAAAGAAAGGGAAAAAAAAAAAAAACGCGAGACGGTGAAACGAAGGCGTTGAACGCGGGGACTGCAAATTTATATGCTTCCTTTCCCTTCTCCCTCTCACTGCTTCTCTTACACTGTTCTCAATCTCATTTTCATGGGAACTCATGCCTTCAATCACCATATTACCCTTCTGTTTATGTATTTATGTTTTTTCATAAATAATAATCAATATCTATTAAATTATAAAATATTTTTAGGTATTTTTAGTAATTTTCAAGACTCGCATTCTTAAATCTCATAATTTTTTTAATCTAATTATTCATTCCATAACGTATTGTTTATTTCAGCGGGATAAAAGCGTGAATGGATATAAATAAAATTAGTGTACGTTAGAGTCAGAATAAAAAATACTGACATCTGAATTATTTATTATGAGGAACACTATTAATATATTATTTTTATAATTAATTAGAAGTTTGGTCCACTGATCAAGAATATGGTTTATTAAATTTACGTGATTGGATGTTGTCAGCATTTTTGACGTGTCAGTACTTGCAAATCTCTTCATCTCTCCTGCACTCCATACAGACAGAAAGAGAATTTTTCCAATCAAATATAGAATTTTAATAATTTAACAATGTCAACAAACTTATTAAAACATTGTTGCAATTACAACAATGCCGCAGAGATTTGTTGTAATTACACAAGTACCTTCCATTTAAATTTTTTATGTTGGTACTCTTTCCACTAAATTATAGAGAATAGGAACTTATCAAAATATTAAAGGGAGATTTCTTAAAGTGGAATTTTATTGTTTTTTTTTTTCTAAATTTTTAGAGTAGGAAAGTAATTTGTCCGTATCTAGTTTTTTTTTTAATCATGTTATTCAGAATAATTTTTTGGTTAAGTTTTGCAAAAGAAAAAAAAATCTCGTAAAAAGATGAGAGCTAACCTTTCTACTAAAAAATTTTCATCTTAATTTTATTACATAATTCAACATGATAACAAATATTTCTTCAATAAAAATAACATTTTAGTTTTACCAGTTAAATAATATTTCAACAATATATTTCACAGTCAAATAATATTTATTTATTCTTATAACTAAAAATTCTCAATATCTATGATTGTTAAGATTTGTGATTTCTATAAATAATGATTTTTAAGTATAAATCTTAAACGTGCAGGGAGTATTCCATTTAACTAAATCTATTTTATTATTAATATCAATATTTAAAAGATATAATTTGTTATTACGTGTTAACAGATACTGATATTTCAAACAACACATATAATTTCAATTAATATTAATAACGTTGTTCATAATAAACAATACCAAACACGGTATTTTTTATGAAATAGCCGCTAATCTTATTTATAATTAATTTTCTTAAAAAAACAATTTCATTGTTTACTCATGTAAAGCTTAAATTTGAATTTCTATTTAAGAATTTAAAGTTATTTTTACACGTATTAATAGCACAATAATAGTAATAACTATAACAGTCGTAAATAAATAGATAAAAATGTAAATTAAAGGATTAAAAGAACAATTATTTTATTAAAAATCACCCAAGGATAAAAAAAAATCACAGGAAGTACAATTTTATACATCTTATATATATTGAGATTATTAAGAGGCCTAAACCACTTAATTTGGATGGAGGATTCTCCAACCACCAAGGTGAGCCACTTAGGAACACATGAGTTTGTATTGAATCACTTACTTTGACTGTACAATTCTCCAACCATCTAGGTGAAACCAGCCAGGAACAAATCTTCAAGAGTTAGTGGTTTTGCAAAACATACTAAAGCCTTTGGGTCTAAGATGATGACAAAGATGGATTTTGTTGAAGGAAAGGCATTATGCAGAAAATTACAATACATCATCACTCCGTTGACCGCTCTTAGGTTACCAAAGTCACGAGAATTAGGTGTCAAAAGTTGATATAAACATAATTTCTTTTCTATCTATATATCTAATCGTATTGTATACTGTGTTAAACCATATTATTCTCTCTAGTAGTTTAAATTTATCATGGGATGAGCATTTACTTTTAATCACTCGGTTAAAATCCACTGATTTAGCTTCCTAATTTTTTTTAGACTTTTCATAGGAAAAAAGCATCAAAAACATATTTTGTCAGATCTACTAAGCTCATCAATCAACAAAATGGTAGCATTCAACTTATCAATTATTATTTTTATGATAATTGAGTAAATATGACATTATATATGGTGCATGATGTATGTGATATATCCATGTCAACAAACTACAATAATACATCTCATATAATTTGAACATGTCTTATTTTGGATTTAATTTCACAGCAGAAAAGAATACTTCATCAACAAAATGGTAAGCTAATATAATTTTCAATAATAACTGAGCAAGATGGCATTACTTATGTTGTATGTGATGTATTTATCTCAACAAACTAGAATAGTATATCTCATATTGCTAATTAATAATCCAAAAACAGAATTAAGATAGAACACGAGGCTATATTTGAAAAGCTAGCAGCAGCAATGTTAGTGATGATTGATATAATGAAGAATAAAAATTTTCTATTCCAAAACAATTCACTTCTTAATGGACGGAAGAAACTTTGAATAACATGTCAATAGAAAAAAACTAAAAGTAATTATGTTGGTTAATTGATGAATCAACCAATAAATGTTCAAACAACAGTTGACAACAATAGAGGAAGTGAGAAGATCTTGAAGAATTGGTACAAATAACAAAGGAATTAATCAGTTACCCTAATTAAGTTACACTAACTATGTTAAAAGATAACTGGATAAATTAAAAGAAAAATAGATTTTTTTTTCGTAAATGAATATTAACTTATATATATCTTTTTAATGATTATTGTCTTTTTTTAAAAAAGAACTCATAAAAAGGTGTTCAGTTTAGGCTAGAAATCAGCACAAAATCTTATTGCACAACTGATGCTTATAACCCTGTTGGGGTTGGCCATTATTTATTACAAACTACAACAAGGTTAGCACAGAAAATTGTGATTCTAACCATCCGTTTATTTTATACATGTCTTTGAAGTGACACTAACATAAAGGGTTGGTATTCTCAATTATGAAGCTTCAACATGCAGGTAAATATAGATCTAAGTGGGAAAATAGCAGGACAATGGGAAACGTTACACCTTCATATCGAATTTTGAAAAGCGTTAAGCACATACTAAAGATGAATGAGATCAGACCTGACAATCATCCTTTTAAGAAAGTGTTGAAATTACACTACAAATATGCAGTGTTAATATAACTGAACATCAATGGTTTTTAAATAATTAAATCCCATATATGGATTATGTTAGTTTATTGAGATAGATATATGACAAACAACAATGCCATCTTGCCCAATTGCTGTTGAAAATGAAAGGGAACAGCTTACCATTTTGATGAAGTTTTCCTTTCTTCTCTGCCTAATTAAATCCAAAACAACACGGGTTCAAATTTAAAATTGAAAAACGAAAGACCAATGCGATAACGAGAGAGTAACCAAAGCATTAAAGAATATTCAAAGTTCGTGCATGAGAATGCCTTAATGACATAATAGTCTTTGATGACTTACCTTTTACCAAGAGAATTGTCTAAAAATGAAAATAAGGGAGCTGAAAGTATTAGCATTTTAACCGTGATTATAGAGATGGTCATCCTACGGAAAATCTAAACTACGAGAAAATAAGGTTTAAGCCAAGACACAATACAATTAGATACAAAGACAGAAAAGAAATAATGCTTAGATAAACTTTTGACATCTACTCTTGTGACTTTGGTAACCCAAGAACAGTCAATAGAGAGGAGGATGTCTTGTGATTTTCTACCTAATCCCTTCCCTTCAACAAAGCTCATCTTTGTCATCATCTTAGAACCCCAAAGCCTTTAGTATGTTTTTCAAAAGCACCAACTCTTGAAGATATGTTCCTAGTTGGTTCAGCTGAGTGGTTGGACAATTCTACACCCAAAGCAAGTGATTCCTCACCAACTCTTAAAGATGTGTTTCTAGCTGGTTCGCCTGGGTGGTTGGAGAATCCCACACCCAAACCAAGTGATTTAGGCCTCTGAATAACCATAAGTTGTGTCATGCCTTGACCATTTTTTCCCAATCCTCCATGCTATTTTAGCCATCATTTTTGAACCAAAAACCAGTTGTGTGTTCTTCAAATAAACCTATATTAGTAGAGCTAGAGACACCCTTCCCATAAGTCTGTTCAGTCCCAACAAGTATACCCTGTACAGTTTCTGAATGGATCATGACACATGATACAAATGACAGAGGCAGATTAGCATATGAAGCCTTTTGTCCACTCCTTCTCTTTTCCTTCACTTTATGGCTGCCTGAGTACTTATTCTGAGAAGATTGAAGTTCTTGCAATCTAAAATCATTCCGTTTAGTATGCTTCTTTCCTACTCTTATGTTTCCACTCACAGGTTTCTTATTTAGATATTAAACAATAGAAAAATCGATATCATCATCATCAACTCCCAACAACTGAAGTTTGGATAATAGTCAGGGTCAACTATAGCAAATTAAAGTATAGATAATTCCAGATATGTAGCATCGTATATGTATTAAGTAAAAAATACTAAGGTGTTTTGAAAGAAATGTCCAGTGATTGAAATTAACAAAAAATTATTCAAGTAGATATTTCAAAGTTCAAAGAATTAGGGTGCAACACCGAAAAAAATTAGGGAGAATGGGTCACTCTATCTCAAGGACAGGGATAAAAAAGGAGCAAAAAGCATAAATGTCATGCAATGCATAAATAATTGTGAAGATGTCAAACACTACGAAACCTTTTCCAAGCGTTGTCTACCACTTGAAGATGGATGTAGGCTGTGTCCGCGTCACTGCCACAAATCTAAAACCAAAAATCTAGACAAAATTTATTAAATATACAGGTCCTCACATTTAATTCAATGAATAAGGCAAGATCACCATAACCTTTTTTATGCCTGAACCTTGGTTGCTGCTCTGCAATTGATAAATCCCTGCTAACCTTGTATCTGTATTCATTGAGAACCCACATCAGTGAGCGGCATACGGTATTTAAACATTGATGAATCAGCTGTTATCCAAAAACAAATAACATACAACAGTTTTCTTAGACAAAATCAACGGTTGTGGCTTTGGTACATGCACAAAATTCTTGAGAGTAAATGTAAAAAGAGGCACAATAAATTACATATGTCTTTACCATCCCAAACTGTTTGAACGTTCCAAACTTGACATGTTACTCATCGATTATCAGCCATGGCGGCGCCATGATGAAAATCGGTGTCAGTGACCACCACAGCAAGGTGGTGGCGAATTGGTTTTTGCGTGGCAGTCCATGGCGGCCGCTTTAGCCATCACAGAACTGTTGTCGCGGAAATCGCGTCTCACGGAATCGTCGGGTCCGTTTGACCCGACCCGAGACAAACCCTAATTTCTTTTTTCGGATCGGCGATACAATCAGTCAGCCCAAACCCTAACGATCCAAAACGTGGCCCAAACCTTAAGGAAAGACTCTTACCCGTAGACGCTGTCACCATTGTCGCCGTCTTTCTTCCTTCTTTTATTTGTTTCTTCTTTCCCGCTTTCTCCTTTTATTATTCTTCTTTTCTTTTTATTTTTTTTTTCTCTTCTGGTTTCTTTTTCTTCGTCTCTCTTTTCTTTATTTTCATTGTTTTCTTTTTCTATTCTTTGTTGTCTGAAGGTAAGGCATGTTTATCAATAATCGAATCAAATTCAGCTGAGACAAAAAGAAACATATAATAAATGTAAGACAATAATGTATCAAAATTGTTCTCACCGATTGACTCCCGCATTCTCCAGACTATTCTTTGGTATATTCTTTGGTAGGTTCTTTGACTCTCACAACAATAACGTCTTTCCATGACTGATTCTTGGTCCTAACTCACGCTCAACGACGCATTTTGCTGGCACTCAAAATGCAACGACGCGTCCTGCATGTACTCGATGAAGCTCAACGTCCTGCACGCACTCAGACGCTCAAAGACGCGTGCTTGAGACGACGCATCCTACAGGCACTCGACGCTCAGCGACGCGTCCTTAACGCGAGGCGACGCGTCCTTAACGGGAGGTACTCACGCTCAAGTCAGCTTAGGACTAGAGTGTATAAAGAATATAGATTAGAGCTTGGAAGTATCTCATTAGTGATGAATGAACTCATATTTATAAATATTATAATGAATCTGAGACGTTTAGGTCCATTGGGCTTGGACCTAAAATAAGACCCAGTCTATTATAATTTCATTGGGCTTGGACTTAAAATAAGATCCAGTTTGTTATGATTTCATATGATTAAGTTAATATTCACTATATTCACCTTGTAACTACCTCGTGAATCTTAAGAATGGAATTGTCACGTGTACCTAGCGTTGCTTGCTTATGCCAAATTTTCTGACTGGTTAAGTAGACGGTCGGACGAAAACCTACAAGGTTTGGTGAAGCATACTAGATATAATTGATTCCTGTATGTATATAGTACATAGGTTGACCGTATAGTACAAAAATCAATTGTAAGAATGAAATCCAAAATTCATCTTTAATTCTCAATCTCTCATTTGAATGTATGCATTAACTGTGAACTAAGCTTCTGAATGTGCAAGATGCTGAAATTTTAATTTTTTAAATAAAAAAAATTTGATTTAATTCTCGGAAATAACATAAAAAAAACCTAGTCTCTGATTTAACAATTACATATTAACATTGATAGACGAAGAAATCTTTGAATTATTTTCCAAAATCTTCATTAATCACGAAAAAACATGTTGAAATGACAAGATTTGAGAAATGAAAACAAGAAACACGTTTGGTGCAGTTGAGGGGAAAATTACCATTAGGTCCAAGATGAGGGCAATAGAGAGAATCCAGTTTGTCAGTCCCAAGCAGAGGAAGAAGCCCCTCCGCGTCTTACTCTTGAGCGCTATCTCGATAACCGCTGCAACGGGGTCCTCCTCGTTCACCACAAACTGAATGGGCCCTACACTCCCCATCACTTGAAGCTGATGAGAAACCTTCTAATGTTCTGGTTCTTCTTCTGCTTGCTCAACAACATCGTTTCTACATTCACAACGAGGGAACGATCTGAATGGAATTGGAGCGATTGAAACTGGTTTTGGGGTTAGGGTTTTCAAATTAGGGTTAATAGGAAAAGTGAGTGCATGAACCGAAGAAGGACGATGTTTCTACCATTCACAACGAGGGAATTGGAATTGGAATTGTTTTTGGGGTTAGGGTTTTGAAAGTAGGGTTTATGACCGTTCTCTGTTGCGAAATAGGAAAAGAATTTTAACTAACCCCTAAGTTCGCGCCAATTTATTTTGATTTAAAGCTTTTTCCTTTTTTAAGTCCGTTTAAAAAGTGTACAAATTTAGTCCTCGTTTTACTTTACATCTCTCACCCTTCAATCTATATCTTTTTTCTCTGTCTCCATTCCTGAGTTGGTTACAATAATATTAGATTTGAGAAATTATAGTTTGACAACCCCACATGTCACACACTTACCTTACAACCGAACGTGGCAATGACGTGGCCAACTTTACTGACGTGGAAAAAATGCTCTAGCTTAACACAGAGGTTGGATTGAAGTTGTTAGGGTTTGAGAGGTGGGGGATTGTATCACAATCGCGCCGCCCACCACATTCCAATCGAGAGCTCGATAAATAGTGCCCCCCACATCACAGATCGATTCTCCTTGTCCGTTCTTCGAAATAAAAAAATCCCATCGATTGTTCTTCTCGAGCACCGTTTTTCAGCCGTCTGGGTCGATTTCTGTGAGGGAAAAGTGTAGCCACCAATGTCGCCTCCATTGTGATTGTCGCTTTTGTACAAGAGAAACCACAACCCCTTGGTTTTGCAATCACAGAGTAAGAACGTTGCCTTCGTTCTTCAACACCCAAAGCCAGAGGAACCGTCACCCGCATTTCGTGTGTAGGTTAGTTTTTTGTGTATGAGCAGATGTTCATTCTCAACGTTTTGTCTGTGTTGGTGTGGTGTGAGTTGATAATTTGTGGGCCTGTTTGTAATGTAAGTATGATTTTGGTATAGATTGGTGCCTGTGATGGGTGGTCAGAAAGTTATGCTTAGTTAAACACTTAAGTAGACAAAGTTAAACACTGTATGTGTAAAACTGGTCATGGCGCAGCAGAACTGTCCCTTGGCTTATGGCATTGTTAGGTGGTTCGTGGTGAATGAAGGCACACTTGTGTTGAATTCAACAGTTGAAAACATTTAAGGATTTGAGGTATGGAGGTGAGGGAAGAACATAATTGCTGCCTGTGATGGGTGGTCAGAAAGTTTTACTTAGTTAAATACTTAAGTAGAAAAGGTTAAACACTGTGTAGTTGTAAAGCCGGTCATGGTGCAGGGCGACGATCCCTTGGGTTAGGGCATTGGTAGGTGGTTACTGGTGAACCAAGTGACAGTTGTGTTGAATCCAAAAGTTTAAAACGTGTAAGGATTTTAGGTATGGAGGTTAAAGGGACACAAAATAATTTTTTTTCAAAATGTGTGAATGTTTATAATTAGTTTTGGATTGAAATTATGCAACATACTATTTTTTTTAACTGAACTCTTTTAATAAACAGGTTGCTTTAAAGCTAGCTATGGTTGCAAGAAGGTCGGATGTAAGAAAATCTAATGTTGATATGAAGGAAACTAAGGCAAATGAGTTATTTGTGCATTGTAAGAAGGTCGGATACAAGAAGATCTGATTATAGTTGATTTATGAAGATATTTGTATACACCTTTATGAAGTTATATTTGTAGGTTGTAATTTGAAGTTAGTGTACAATATTCAAATTTGAACCTTTTATACGAATATTGTTAGCAATTATTGAAATCATAATTTTCAATTAAATTAAAAATGGTGGCAAAAATTGTTGCTATATTGCGGTGTTCATATTTTGTTGTTTACATTTAACATGATAGGTGTGATAAATGATCATATCTACTGCGACAAATATTTTTTGAGTCAAGTTTTGCTAGTGTGTGTACAGAAATAGACAGGGTTAAGCAATTTTATCTGGAGTGGTTGTGATGGCATAGGACTTGTGTCGATCGTGAAGCAAGGAACACTTGTATTCAATGCCAAGGTGCAAAACATGTAATGATTTCAGGTATGCAGGTTAGGGGACACATAATTACTTTCTGTGATGGGTGGTTAGAAAGTTATGGTTAGTTAAACACTTAAGTAGACGAGATTAAACACTTTGTATGTTCAGTGGTGGTAATGGCATGACACAACTGTCCCTCGGCACATGACATTGGTAGGTGGTTGGTGCTCAAATCTCCCCTGACGTAGTTTCGCTCACACCATCCATACTCGCGTTCGCGAAATTGGTTCAATATATGTTTAACCCTGTGTTATTATGTGATTAACTCTACAAAACTTTCTGACCGTTTACCAAATTTGACACAAAACATGTGTTATTTTTGCTCGGACATTTATATCTTCGCTTAAGCTATTTGACTTCAGAGGCTTATGAATCTCCTTTGACGCAGTTTCGCTCAAATCATCCCCACTCGTGTTAGCGAATTTAGTTCAGTATGTGTTTAATATTGTTTTATTATGTGATTAACTCAACAAATTTTTTTGACCATTTACCGAATTTGACACAAAACATTTTATTTTCCCTCGAACATTTATATCTCTGCTTAAGCTATTTGACTCCAGAGGCTTAAAAATCTTCCCTGACGCAGTTTCGCTCAAATCATCCCCACTCGCGTTAGCGAATTTGGTTCAGTATGTGTTTAACCCTGTGTTATTATGTGATTAACTCAACAAAACTTTTTGACCATTTACCAAATTTGACACAAAACATGTGTTATTTTTTCTCGGACATTTATATCTCTGCTTAAGCTATTTGACTCCAGAGACTTATAAATCTCACGTGACACAATTTCGCTCAAACCATCCCCACTCGCGTTAGCGGATTTGGTTCAAAGAATTGGTTAGACTATGTGTTTAACCCTGTGTTATTATATGATTAACTGTACAGAACTTTCTGACCATTTACCAAATTTGACACAAAACATGTGAGGCTTTTGAGGTTCTGTGCCTATATTTTTGTCAATATTTGCTAATACATATGGTTGACTAACTTTAATCCAGACCACCAAACTTCATACAAATTACCTTAGCAAAATTAAGAGAAAGTATGAAGAAATAAATTTGTGCAGACGTTACTTCCAGAAAATGTGTTTAACCATGTCTTATTAAGTGATTAACTCAATAGCACATTTGGACCAATTATGAGATTTCACACAGAATGCTACCAAATGTAGTAAATCTCATTGTTTGTCATATAATTTTTTTACACGAATATATTAACTGATATATTACAAACATATCATTTTACAAAAAGACGACTAAGTGCACACAACTTTAACAAACTTCAATTCTCCCATATCGTCTGTTTTGCTTTAATTCACTTCAAGAATGTCAATTTTAAAGGCTTCTTTGACCACATGCTGTCAACGCCAATAAATCCCTAAAAGAAAATATCAGTAAAAAATCTCCAAATACAAATCGGAAATCATACCAAAACCAATGTATATCTGCCTCTATTTAGTTTTCACCGTTCCAGACCTAAAAATGTCGTCAACAAGGACGGGTCAGCTTCAACACCTTCAACCTTTCGTCTGTACAACACTAGACTCCACAAATAGCAACCACCTTCCAATCTTTCCGACCGTCGGTCGATTAATGCCACAAAATCACTCTTGCTCAACTCTCATGTGCACAAACCCACTGAAAATCATAAACCCGTGACAAACCGTAACCACCTTGCAATCTCTCCGACCGTGGGTCGATTGTTGGCCCTAAACCACTCTGTCGCTCAACCCCTCACGTTCACTCCAATCCTAAAATTCCTAAACTTGCTCGCGCCCACTCTCTCCTCTCAGTTTTCAAATTTTTGTAACTTTACTTACTCAAATCACAATTATGTCCTTCTGTAGTCAAATACCATAAATGACCTTCAGAAGGAAAAGCTCAATTTTATTCTTCTTCACATATGCAATTGAACCACGATTGTTGGTTGTATGCCAGTTATGATTGACAAAACAAAATTTACAGTTGACAAAGCAAAGTTTTCTATTAGATTTAGCATCTAATAGGTGATAAAGTTCTTGTTAACTAATCGAAACATTACTTCTCGTAAGAAGTTTTCATGCAATAATAATTGATGTTGTTGAAACGCCTTTATTATTATTTATCATTTCAAAATTTGTTTTCAAGTTGCAGTATAAAATTTTAAGATTAATTTCCAAATGCTAATTAATAATTTCTTATCCACAAGTGTCATATAAAGATAATTTTGAGTAAGCTTTAATATATCCTCTATAATATATGTTATTTTATATATATTAAGTAATTTTTCTGAGACAGTTCAATATTTAAACTGTTTGTTTTCGCAGACGGATTACAGATTAAGAGAAAGAAAAGTGTAATTTTCGATAAATAAAATATTATTAAAAAATAGAAATTGAGATAAAATATAAAGAATTTTATCTTCGTAAGAGAGAAGTTTTGAGAGAAGAGTTGTGTTATAT
>Ga0123340_1003508_pt1 | contig 14716 bp, 9 predicted proteins | sample SirMexnodulemix_FD_89961 | JGI IMG/M metagenome (GOLD analysis project Ga0123340, IMG submission 89961) | Root nodule microbial communities of legume samples collected from Mexico - Siratro Mexico nodule mix | ecosystem: Host-associated > Plants > Roots > Nodule | place: Mexico: Nepantla... | reverse complement strand
TTAAATTCGGTTAAGAGTACATGAGAATGGAGAATATTATTATTCAATCCCAAGGTTGTTATTATTATTGATTTTTCTTCTTTATTAATTGCGTTTTAAGTTACTTTTTATATTTAGTTACCAAAACAAATTATTGTTAAATCTTTATTCATAATACAATTGATATTGAGTCAATCTACAATTTCTGTTCCTTGAGGATACGATACTCTCTTACTCATTATATTACTTGTGGACCCAGTATACTTGCTGGAAAATCGTTAACAATACTCGTCCAAACTCTTATCACCATTTTAAATTACTAAAACATCATTAGTTTTTAAAATTAATGGAATAAAATATTTCCTTTTTAGTTGGCATAGAAAAGAATAAAATGTACGTTCTTTTTTACATTGAATTCTTGATAGTATCATGCCTTCAATTTTTATTTCGTAAAAAAATATTTAATAGATATTTGAACATGTATGACTACTAGCATACTCGTTACCCAATACTCATCAGATATTGAAAAAAGACACATGTATGGGTGTTTACATCAGGAATGGAGACATATATAGTCAACTTGCACTCACTCTACTCCATTGTTATTCCTAATTGAAACTTTTCTAAGTGATCTTGCTACATATTCTTTTTCTCAAACGTAGTAAAATGGGTTTAGGCATGTGGGCTGACTCACCAGGTCACCACAATTTGGTGAGCCAAGCTGCTATTTTTAACCTGCTAGTCTACTCTGCCACCCTTCGCTTGGCCTGCTAAACTAGTGAGTCAAAGACAAGGTGAGTTGACCTATCAGATTGTTTTTCTTTTAAAAAAATAAAAATTAGAACAATATTTAAAAAAAATGTATTATATTATTTGAATGATAAGAAATATGTAATAGTATTATAATTTAAATCATTAGCACTTACAAATTAAGTCCCAATTACTAATTAGGCTTAACTAAGTTTCAAGTCCCTCATAAATTTGCGTATTTTTAATTGAGTCCTTATTAACTTTATATTCAATTTTTTTATATTTTTTTAATTGAGTTTCTATCATTTAATTTTTTTCATTAACTAGTGATGTGGTTGTTATCTTATCCCCATCATCTTGCTTACTTGTCTCTTCCTGTTAAGAGATGTGAAAAAATATTTTGTTGTTAATAGTAAATGATATTACGATTAACATAAAACAAGTGACCTTTATTTCTTTAAATGAAATGGTTAGATATCAAGATTGGTATGCTCCTCGATAGCTTCCATATCATCATCTACAATGACCAAAACATAATCGTCGTAACCATCATTATTGTAGGTGAGGGCGACAGACCCTTGTTATTCAACACAATTTCAATGAAAGCAATAAAAGTCACTTATTTACATTAATCGCAATATCTTTTTACATTTTTTCAAAATCCTCACCTTACTTAACATGTAGAGAATAGTAAGCAAGATGACGGGCACGTGACCCAATTAAAGAAAAAAATTAAACAGCAGAGACTCAATTGAAAAATATAAAAATTTTGACTTGATGGACCAAAAGAATTTAACATGGACTCAATTGAAAATACTCAAATTTATGAGGAACTTAAAACTTAATTAAACATATTAATTATAATGTTTGATTATCTGATTAGAGAGATTAATCATCCTACCCCTCCCTCTCCCTAACTTTTTGGCAGCCAATAGCAGGTCCAGACAAAGCGGTTTGGGTGACCTATTATGCTACCCCTATTTTTTTATTTATTTTTTGAATTGTGTTCTCGATTGGGTTATCAAGAAATTTTAAGAGGTCTTCTAGGGTTTAATACTTTGGTTTTCTTGTGATAAGATTTCAAAATTATGACAACTAATCTTGTAGGTTCAAGATCTTGTATTGTACGTCTTTCATCTATTTATTCTTCTATAGTACATATTCATTTATAATATTCTTCTATAGTGCATCATGTATATTATTTTGGAATTTAAAAAACTTTGGAAAGAGAATCATAAAATCCTAAAATTGTTTTAATTTCTTAAATTTAATTTATTCAAAAAGTTATGTTCATTATTTAAAAAAAATGTAAGATTTCTTGTTAATAGGGATGGTAATGGGGTGGCAGGTGTGTGTTTCATTATCTTCGTATTCATCCTTAAAGTAAAAATTTATTCTCATTCTCATCCTCATACTCAACAGGTATGAAATTCTTGTCTCATTATCATCTTTATCGGGTAACAGGTATACTCATACTTGTGCTCGTACCTGGTCCCTTACGTCCCTTACCGTTTGAAATATTAATTAATTAAGTCTTTTATAAGACAAATTAAAAAAAATAACAAATCAAACATTATATTATCAAGAATTTAATATAAAAAAGATATATATTTTATTTTCTTCAATGTCAAATCAAGAAAGAAATTATAATTGTGTAAATATCAAATCAAAGTCAAAAAATAACAATTGGATAAAGGTCAAATAATTATAGAAAAAAGTACAAATAATCAAATGTGTTGATTAGATGAAATCGAGAATTGCATTTCTTGAGATGTAATACATTGTTTGAACAAAATCATACAAAGAAAAAAATGTATAATAAAGGTTGTGATGAGTAAACTTGGCAGATATTGAACTAATTAAATAGTTGAGAGAATTAATTTTTTTTAGCAAAATAAAGGTTATTAAAATGAAATGAAACTAAGGGTCGAAGAGAACAAAGAAGATAAGTTATGTTACCCAGTAAATTAAAAGTTTATGCGATTAAATACTTGAAATTTAGAGTCAAGCATTCTCATGTAGAAAAAAAGTAAGCAATAAATAAAAATATTGAAAGGAGTAGAAACAATCAAATGTGTCTATATAAAGTATTTGATTCAATAAAATTGAAATTTGCTTTTCCTTAAATGCAAGTTGAACTTTGAAAATATGTAAAGTAATAAGAGAGAAAATTACTTTGAAAATATGAGTAAACTTTATGAATCTTGAACAAGTCGAACAATTAAGACATAATAAAAAGAATTGTGTAATAAAATGGTTATTTAAATAATTTAAAACATGGACAAATATAAAGGCGATGATGAATATTGTAATAGGTACTATGATAGAGCTACATAATATACATACTCATCTTCATCCACATACCTACCCAATCTAAAAAACTCAATCTAAAAAAAATCAAATATTACTTATACTCAGTACTTATACCCACTCAGTCTAAAAAAATCAAATATTACTTATACTCAGTACTTATACCCATTTAATGCGAGGATTTTCCATCAAAATCAAAATAAGTTAAGTTTAGATACCCAAAAGAACAATGTCATCCCTACTTATTGAATTCAATTCACCTCATTAAACTTAGTCTATATTTCTAAGCATTAGTATAAAATTCATGCAAAGACCATATAATACAAATACAACTTCGATAAATAAATAAAAAATTGAATTCCTCTAAAATCATTTGAAGATACATGTCAACACTCGTTTGTTTGAAACGAATACCACCGTTTCCTAATTAGTAAAAGAAAATTAGTTGTGTTGACGAGACCATTTTTGTCTCATTTTAAAATATCTAAACCTAATTAAAATTACAACTTTGCTTCCCTCACAACTTACTAGACCACCTTCGCCCGCCCGTAGGCCTAAAAAAGTTCATTTATTTTCTCTCAAATCCTTAATCTCATATCGTTTCCTGTTTGCTTTCTATTACATCAACAAATCAAATGACCATATCTCCCAATAGTGACATTATCCCAATAGTTTACATTATCACCGAAAACAACGAATACATCCTAAACACAAATAAACACAAAGAAGGCAATTCCCATAACCCTACAACCAAAAACTTGTGTGGGTCGTATCTTTTATTTTAAGAGTTGAGTTTAAGAGGGATTAAATTAAACAAAGAACAATTTTTACGAATCTTTAAATGAGAATTTTATTAATTTTTTTAATTGCATAATTTTGTTGACTAATTATAAGAAATGATATATGAATATAACAAATTTTATATTAGTTCTTTAAAACAAGAGCTACATCTAGTTATTATGCTAAACTCACATAGTTTTAGAAACACACATCCACACTAGTGGAAGTAAATTACATAACAAACTAAATCTTAAACTTTAAGAGATTTTATTTCACACCTAATAACACTTTGTTATAAAATAAAAATAGACATTATATCCAAAAAAGATATAAAAACTGAAAAGTAAATAGAGAAACAAGAAAAGTATCACCTTGAATGAAATAGGCATGACAGAAAAGATAAACTCAAGTGAAAAACTATGTTTTTTCTTTAAGATATTGATTACATAAAAGAAAACTCCAAGAAAAAATTTCTAGTTAGTTTCTTTAAGAAGATAAGTTGAATTAAGAAAGAACTATTTTGATTGTGTCATTTAGTTTTGGAACATATTCGTATAAAATACAATTTAACAATTCTAATAGATTAAAAAACCTTTAATCAACCAAAAACAACTTTTCATTGATCAAAAGAGTCTTCAAAGAAAGCAATTAAAATTTTAATGAAATAAAATTGCGCCTTTATCTATAGTTTCACTTATTAGTGAAATTAATTTGAACTCTTCATTTTAATATATTAAAAAAAATATTCAATACACACAACTTAAATGATTTTATTTAATTAAAAACTTATTTTAACACATTAAAACAAATATATAAAGAATGATCATGATTTTAAATAACTATAATTGATTAAAATGATAATCTAATTCATTAAAACTTTTCTTCAAACATTTCAAATTAGTCAAAAACATTTTAATCAAATAAAAAATTGTCTATTTCCAAGAAAAGCTCTAATCCATTTGGAGGAGCTTTCTAAATATTAAAGTGTAGGATGAAATCAAGAGAAAACTTACATTCACATCTTAATCAACACCAACAGAAGCATTTCTAAGTCTTCATGGATTATCAGAAATCTTCAAGGAAAATGATTGGATTCTTCAGATACTTGAATCATAGACCTAACAATGCCCTTCAAGTATCACTATTAAAAACTGAGTACACGAACCCTCAATCTCATCAATTCAGAAAACCCAAAATCATCATGTTTTGTCGCCATAACAAACTGAATAACTGCCCACGCATGAAAACCACCACACATATCCGCACCAAGCACACGTGCCCCACCACGACCAATATACCGAAGGCCATTGAATTACATAGTATCAAACAAGGACACCTTCAACCGCTGTGTGCCGTTGCTAAAGCCACTGTGATTAGCAACAATGTGCGCTAAGAGTAAGAAAAGGCTACTAGCAGTAGTAGATGGACTTGCTGATAAAAAATAATGAACGTATCAAGCGAAGTTTACAGTGACTAGTCCAATAATGCTAAAAAAAACAGGGATAACTATACCATTTGAAGTCCGACATCTGTTTGGAGTACATGCACAATCAACTACGTAATATACAACAATGAAGAAAATAAATAGTCCTGTTTACCTGACATGAATGCCACCGTTTCACTTAAAAAGAAACCTCCTCACACTGTTCACACCTAAATTAGAATGGATAATGTTTGTTTACCTTAACAATATATATACACACTTGTTTACCCAAGAAATCTATGCTTCGCGGAAGAACTGGGATTGATCAATGTTGCAGCTGCAGCAACGTCTAAAAGTTTAGAGGTTATTTGGGTGTCACAGCTCTGGCTCTAAGCAGCTAGTTAAGTTATGGGGTGAAATTCAAGGGTTGCATGTTCACTCAGTTGCATTAGATTCGAAATCCAAAATATGTCTATCCATTCGGTCCAGAAAACTACTTAATGACAATCTTAAAATTCTGTTTTCTTCTCTCGACAAGTCCAGCTCTTTCTTTAACTCAGCATTCTGCTCTTCAAATTGGGTATGTGATAAAATCTGCGTACGGAGAAGTTCATTTTCCTCCGTTAATTGGTCTATTTTCACCTTCAATTCAGTGTTTTCCTCTTCTAACGTGACATTCTTCTGTCTTGTATCATCCTGCCAATCAAATAAGATAATGATAAAGTGGAAAAGAAAAAACTAAGGATTAATAATCTATGACAAGACCCAAAGGATTAAACTAGAATGAAATCTCACATCATAAAAGCTCACCTTTGGAGGAGTATCCTCCACAAAGAGTTTCTCACACTTGAACTCCTGATCACCACCGACTTCGTCAGAAAAACTGATAGTTGTGGGGGTGTCCTCAACAACCAATCCCGGGTTCTCAAGATTTATTTCTTGCTCTCGACGTACTTTGTCACAAATTGTTACATCCGGGGGAGTAGCCTCCACTATGAGCTTTTCACCGTTGAACTCTGTATCTCCGCCTACTTCATCAGCAATACTGATAGTTGTGAGGGAATCCTCAACTACCAATACAGGATCCCTTTCTTGCTCTCCACGTACTTTGTCGCAGATGATTAAATTCGGGGAGGTGTCCAACACTACCAAGTTTCCGAGATTGATCTGCTTTCTACATTTTTCATGACTATTGCTCGACCTTGTGGGCGTGTCCTCCACTACCTGATTCTCCAACTCGTCCTCTCTATATACTTCACCGTTAATACTATGCTGAAAACCGGAATCTACATCAGAAACCTGCCAATGCCCAATTATCAGTCAGTAGAGTACGAAATATGATCATTGAAATAGAAAATAAAATATAACACCCTAGAAGATAGATTGATATTTAAAATTCAAACTCAAGATGTGCAAGTTTTGATTAATATTTAAAATCCAAACTAAAACCATGTCAATTAAAGTTTGGCTCAAGACAATACGTCAATCCAAACGTGAAAGGTCCTGACTCTCAAACTTGCTGTTGCTGGTGGCTTGCACTAACCTACAATGGAGCAACTCCTCACCCTAAACTTTTAGGAGCAGGAGGATCATCGGCAGTTCAAACAAAACTGCAGGCTGCTGCAGTTAAAACAAAATCAAATGGTCCAAAAATTTGAAGATACATTTGTTTCACTATTTAATGCAAATAAATAAATTTTTTACGGTGAGCATTTTCTTCATTTGAAAATTCAATTGCAAGAATCCTGACCAAACTTACATGTACCAGAAACAAAAATAAATATCATATAACTCACGCTAGATGGGGTGCTTGTCGAACAGCTTTCTGCACTTTGAAGCTCTTTGTTGTCACCTAACAACTCCAGTGCTTCTTTAATTATCTCCATTTGCAACTCTCCAGAAGTAGGTTCGAGCTTCCAAATCACCTGCAAATATAGACATAAGGAATTATAAGTTTATAACCCGTTTTTCTTCCTCCATTTTTTTGATCCGGACATCAATGATACAAATAGAACCAACGTCACTGTCATCAATACAAACACCAAAATCATTATCTGCATATTTATTCTAAATCCTAAATGACAGAAGAAGAGAGATGCTCCACTACTTCAACCATTAAGTGTGTGTTTGAATTGCTGTTTCGGAGGGCCAAACATCCATTTTCACTTTAAGAAGCAACAACATTAATGAATTGAAAACGAAAATGTAGGTTACTTTCAACGGAACTGTAACCCAAACACTCAATAAATAATCAAATAAGGACTGAATATAACACAAAAATGACAACTCGTCAAGACAGACATAAGTTTTCTCAACCTTCTATGTTATATGAGGAGTCGGTAACGATAAACTCAACACTCGACAAATTTGTAAGCAAGTTTCTAAGTTACCTGATCATCATCCAGCTCTTTAAACCATGAAGTACCCTGTTGTCTTTGGTTAGATTTAATATTATCCCATCGACACATGCGAGGAAAGGTAAAACCATTATCTTGCAATTGTGGCCTTGCTGCTACGTCAAAATGTTCATAGGACCATGTCTGCTCGCCATAGATAAAAAAAATTAAACTTTGAATTCTATCAAATAAGCATATATAAATGACATTTTACAAGTACTGCTCCGGACATCTTATCATCCAAAAACTAATGCATGCTCACGGTCTTAAAAGGTAGAAAAAAAATTTGCGTTAATGGCCCACGATATATAAATTTTACAATGCATATATTTTCTACATACTATCTAAATATGAAAAGAACAAGAGAAGAAAACACTGAAATATGAAATCAACATCAATTTAGTCTTTTTTGAGAAGTTTTCTCCATTAAACTAACCTTCAACTATAATTCAGTTAAGACAATTTTCGGACTAAATTGATACTAACTAAATACTTGGAGGACTACAATTCCTTCTCTCGAGTCAAATTTTGCAAACATAGACGACCAGAATATCAATTTACTTAATAAATTAAAAAATGAAAATTAGCCACACCTCGTACATATGATCAAAAGAACAACATTCAAAAATCATTATTTAAAACACGTTGTTCTTAACAAGATTTTAAATCGTGGTTGTAGTAGCAATTCTTTTTGTTGCATAAACCTACATACAATTGCAAACTCCCAAAACATTATCTTTGCGACAGCAATTACACTAGCGGACCATTTTGTGTGTTTGGTTTCACATTTCACGTGTAATTTTCTTTTTTTTTTTTTCACGTTAACTAAAGAGCTAGTAGTTATAGCTTCTCGAGCAAGATTTCTTATTTCTGAATGAATTTGCAAACACGAAGTGCTTCAAATCTCTAAAAAACAATTAGCTTGTCCATAAATATATCACATTTTAATGTCAAGTACCAACACAAACTAAATACCCTGTAGCTAACATTCTTCACATCAAATTATGACATGGTGAAACGAACTTACTTGAAGAAAGATAAGACAACCTCCCACATACTGGACCTTCTGCTCCTTCCTCTTATCCAGCCACTGACACAAATCATCAACAACAACAGCGCCCCAAGCAAACCCTGAAACATCCCCCAAATCCCCCAGAAACCGCAAGAATCGCGAATCCACCTTCCCATCGTTCGAAGCAAGAAACGTTCCAATCGTGTACAGCAAAAAGCTCCGCACAAAATCATCACTCACAGCATCCCCAATTGAATCGAGCCTATTCTCAAGAAAACTCATCGCTACCTTCCTCTTCAATTTCGTTGCTCCGTACGACTCTTCCAAATCGGAGAACGGTTCCTGTTCTGTCAAGTTGACAGGGTTACCGGTCACCGGAAGGCCCAGGATCAGCGCGGCATCCAGCAGCGTCATTCGAATTTCGCCGCCGGAGCGTAGCACGAACGCGCGGCTCCCGCAGCTCCACGCCTCCATCAGCTCAGTGAGGAATACCTTGTTCAGGCAGTGGTTTGGAACAGATAGAAGGTTCCCGAAGCCGGTTCGCGAAATAGCGGCTCTCTGCTCCGCTGTGAGAAGCTGCACGCGCTTCGCGTACGACCTCAGCGAAAATCGAGTGCTGAAAGGCTTCGTCTGAAAGTGCGCGCGAAATGGAACCTAAATTCAAACTCAAATTCAAATTCAAATTGAAAGTGAAATTTGTTCGTTCTTACCGGTTCTGGAGCCTGTACTAGGCCGATGGCGGAGAGTCTGGTGGATTTTCTCATCGGAGAAACAATATTCCGGCCACGGCAACGGCAACGGTGACCGCGACAGAGATGGCCACGGCGACAGCGACGGAGGAGTCGACGGCGACGGCAACGGCAATAGCAACGGCAAAAGCGACGGCGACGGAGACGGCGACGGAGAAGATAAGTGCTGAAATGAAATGAATGAAAATGAATGCATAGAGATAAGAGTAGGAGCGAGCGAGCTAACCCAGCACTACTTGGCAGTGACAAAGCTTCCCCAAGAAGCTTCAAAAAAATATGAGGCGCCAAAATAAATATAAAAAATATATTAATATTTTTCTTTCTTTCCTTCCGGCTCCACCAAAATATTAATTTATTTTCTTTTATAAAATTATAAACAAAAAAAGGTTAGCAATGAATAATTTTAAAAGCTTGTTACATGAATATTTCTCTTTCTCTTTTTTTGTTATACAACGAAAGTGTTAAATGCTACGTTTTTTTTCTAATTTTCTTAAATCTCTTATCCTATATTATTGTATGTGTTAAAAGTTATGCTTTTTATGTTTCTTAAAATGTCTTGTCCAATATTATTGAAATATACGAAAACGATAACGGTAAGAATTAAGTTTTATTTAAAGATAAATTTTAAATAAATAAATTTTATAAATAGAAGTTAAACTTATTTTATTTTTATTTTAATGAGGATTTAATTTCTATGTGAATTTAATTTTGTTAAAGTATGTTAGATTAGGTGAAAAAATGTCGCATTATTAATACTATATTAAGTCATGTTGATAAGGAGGCAACTAGATAAAAAGCATTAGTTGATCAATATTGAGTTTTTAGTAATTGATTCAATTTTTACTAAGAATTATATCTTTTTTTTCTTTCTTAAGTAGTTGGTTAAGAAGGGATAATGTTGATGTGACGCTTCATCTTTTAAATTTTATTTAGACTTTTATTGATTTTCTCAAAGCATCAAATAAAAGTTTAAACTTGCACGTAGGTACATCTAAATAGATAAAAAGAGTTAATCTCTATATCATCTATTTAATGTTATGATTATTTAAATACGTGAAATAATTGGTGTTCTTGATTGTTATATATGGAAATTGATATGTGTATAACTATAGGTATGATTTTAGTGTAAGTTGAAGTATCTATGATTCTAATAAGTTATTTGGATTAGTAAAGATGATGGTTTAAATGATTTTTAAGAAATTCTAATACTTGGATTCATTGTGATTTTTTTTAATTTTTTTTTTAAAATGGGTGTATTCGGGTTGGATATGGTTAAGTGGTGACTCACTATACAAGCAAGCTTTAATAGAGCACTTAATAGTTTTTAAAAGGAAGACTAGATCATTTAATAGAGAACATCTAATAAAGAGGAAGATATAGTAAGTTTATAATAGTTCACTCTTAGTTCTTGGGCTACTTCTAATTATCCTTTAAGAACTCTTAAGAGGTTCTACTAATAAAAAACTTTGATTACAACGAGATAGGGTGATCAATTTCCTAGGACTTCTTTCATATTCTTCGGGCTTCTCATGTCAACAATGGCCTGATACTTGTCAGGATTCACCTTGATGTCAACCAAGGAACTTTCCACCCTCGACTCCAAACATGCACTTCTCGAAATTTAGTCTCATGTTGTATTTCCTTAATGCCTCAAATACTTCATTAAGGTCACCAGTGTGTTGGGCACACAAGTCTTATTTGACCATGATGTCATCCACATAGACTTCGACACTTCGGCCTATTACGTCCTTGAATACTTTGTCCATTAGCCTCTGGTATGTCCCATCGGCATTCTTCAGGCTGAAAGGCATAGTAATTGGCATCATTAGTCATGAACACCGTTTTGGCTTTATCTCGAAGGTGCATCAATATTTGGTTATATCCCGAATAGGCGTCGAGAAAGCTTAACACTCAGTGGTCAACTAGTTGGTCAATTAAAGGCCGGGGATAAACATCCTTTGGACATGCTTCATTCAAATCAGTGTAATCTGTGTACATGCGCCACTTGTCGTGCTTCTCTGAAACTGGACAACTTATAGGTCACGATGTTTGGGTGGACCCCTGGCATACTCGTCACCGTCCATGCAAACATATCAGCATTATTTACAAGGACTTGGTGGATTTGCTTAACTTAATCTTTTTTTCAACAAACTTTCCATTTTTGCAATTTTGTCCTCTCCTCGTAGAGTGACAATCATCACATCCTTGCCTAGTTCCATGTGAACCTCATCGATTTGTGGGTCTAGGTTTACCATATTCACAGTATGCTCCCCCTTGCTCCCTACTTCTCTTAACTTTCCTCATGGATCCTAAGTGGCCCCATCTTTAAACTTGTCATGTAGCATTCCCAAGTCATGCGCTAATTGAGATGAACAGTTGTAATATCCTCTGAGGGTGAACAGTTTCATGACTAAATGAGGGGTGGAGACAATTGCACCCAATTGATTCACGGAATGATGTCCAAATAGCACATTGTACGAGGTGTTAGCGTCCACGAGTAGATGTTGGATCCAAATCGTTCTGCTTATCATGCTTCCTTTGCCAAACTTGGTGTACAAGTTAATATACTCTCTTGTTTCAATCCTTTTTTCTGAGAACCCTACAATCTGATCATCATATGGTTGTACTTTGATTTCTGGAATGTGCAGTTTCTTGAATGCTTTCCAGTATAGGATATCCCGGAGCTTCCTTGGTCCACTAAGGTCTTCATAACTGCAAAGTTCTCTATTTATAGTATTATGACTATGGGATCATCTTGTGAAGGATCAATGGCCTTGAAGTTAGCGTTTGTGAACGTTATCGGTGGCATCCTTTATTTTATGCAAGTTGTTATCACAGTTATAGTCTGAACTATTCGTAGATGCTTCTTTCATGCTGTTTCAGAGGACCCTACTCCATCAAATCCTCCTGTAATTATGTTGATTACCCCTAGGAGAAGGGTGTTGCCTCTTCAATTTCCTCCTTTTGATTGTTGATGGTTAGGTCATATGCGGTCCTCATCCTCCCGTAGGCATGGTCACTTAGTTCTTCATGAATGATCTCAATGTGAGCGGTTAGCCTGTGACGAGTCATCGTCCTTGTTCCTCGAGGAGTGATAGGAGCTTTGCGTTCATACTGGACGAATATTTGGAGATGTCCAGCACGTATGAGTTCTTTTATCTTGTCCTTGAGGGCTACACACTCATCTGTTGTGTGACCATAGTTTTGATGATATCTACAGTGTTTGGTGGTGTTAGCATTACGAGGAGTGGGAACCTTTTGCAACGTTGGGAGGAGCTCGACACTCAATGCTTCATCTAGTATTCGACTTTTATTCATATTAAATGTGGTATATTGTGGGAACTTGGGTGTCGGACCTCTTTTCCTCTAGTGGCACATTGCTCGCCCTTTTTTTTATTTTCGCCTTATTTGAATTGCTTTCCGCTCGCAATTGGTTGCAAAACTCTCTTAATTCTTATAACTGCATGAACTTTGCTGCTATTCATCGCAAATCATCGAGATCAACTAATGACTCTTTACATAAGTTGTCAGCAAATGGTTCAGGCTTGGGTGTTGTCACGAAGTGGTGTAGTGCCACTTCGGGGTTAAGATTTCGTATTTGCAACAACATTTACCAAATCTTTCCATAAATAGTCTTAAGGACTCACCCTTTTCTTTCCTTACGAATGTTAATGAAGTCATATGGTGGGTTTGCTAGTAACAAACTACAAGCTAAACTTGCTTACAAGAGTTTTAAAGTTGTCAATGGAGTTTGGTAGAAGATGAGTGAACCAACTCAATATTTCCTCCTTCAAGGATGTGGGAAACACTGGGCAAAAAACAGTATCATCTAGGGTATATAAGCTCATTCGAGTGACATATATGTCAACGTGCTCATCCGGGTCTGTGGTCCCATTGTATTAGTCCATGCTGAGCCCCTTCCATTGGGCTGGTAGTTCAACCATCATGATTTTATCTGAGAAAGGATGTCGGCGGTAACTTCCAAGATGGAAAGAGGTATTTTGCAGAGGTATTCAACTGAGATTCCCCTTCAACGATTTTGGTTACAGTGTGTAGTTTCACACGCAACTTATGTGATATAGTTTCGTTCCTTGCTCGGGTGTGTTGAGTTGAGGGTGGCAGTGTTCGGCCCTTGTGCAATTGCTTCCTCGTCTCCTCGTTCTCTTGTCTCAGCATACACATTTCCTCTTCATTCATTTGCCTCATCTCAGTCATCTCTCCCTGCATGGCGAGTAGTACTGTTACATGATTGTTCTTCGCCATGCTAGGTTTTTCTTGTCTTTCTTTTATTTTGCTTCTCGTTGACACCATCGATTTTTCCTTGCTCTCATTGTCCCTCATCGGCCCCACGATGGGCGTCACTTGTTCTTACAGGACCTAAGAAGGATCTTCGGCTTGCAAGTGTTGTTGTTGGTGATCTCGATCTTGAACAATTACCGGTCACTGTCCTAATGGTACTTCTCCTTCATTTGTTCCATAGGTGGGAGAAATCCCTACAAAAGAGTCTCTTATGTCAAAGTAAGTATACAAGAGTCAAAGTGCTAGTTATAAAGTGCTATGGAAAAGGTACCTTTTATTTTGAGCTAAGGATCTTATCTATACGTGGAAAAGTGCTACTGGATTGATGTGATATGACGTGGATAAATGGTCTTGCTCATATTTATATAATTACTGTCAGACTAACATGATATTAGCTAGGATTTGAATCATTACGGTCAAATTGACAAGACCATTGATATGTTAGTGCTTATGGTTTGCTTTCTTCAAAGTTGGATTCAAGATATTTGATCTCATTCCAAACCATGTAGTCATCATTTTGTAGTGCTAGGTCCTCGTCTTTAACCTTGATGATGTCGTCCTAGATTGAATATGGTCCGCCTAATACATACTTTAATATCTGTTTTAATGATAATATCTCTCCTTTGGGTTATATGATATATTGTTGTGGTAGCATTTATCTTACATATATTATAATTGTTAGTATTTTATTTTATATGAATTTGTTTTAATAATTATTACGAACACATAAATTTAAATTATATTATCTATTAGAATACTAAAATTAAATAATAATAATAATTATTTGAATCCTTTTAGGATATTAATTATAATTTTAAAATCTTACATAACTTTTTCATAAACAAATGGTCATTAAATAAAATGTAATTTTTTATAACTTATTTAAAATTATATTTTTTTACAAACAATTTCATAATTCGTAGAAATGTAATTAAAATTTATTTTTATATTAATTTAATAAATAATTGTCGTTTAAATATTATCTATATTATATTTTATCATTATTTAATTTTTTATA
>Ga0123340_1003506_pt1 | contig 14723 bp, 7 predicted proteins | sample SirMexnodulemix_FD_89961 | JGI IMG/M metagenome (GOLD analysis project Ga0123340, IMG submission 89961) | Root nodule microbial communities of legume samples collected from Mexico - Siratro Mexico nodule mix | ecosystem: Host-associated > Plants > Roots > Nodule | place: Mexico: Nepantla... | reverse complement strand
ATTAAATACTTTTATTTTTCTTATTATTTTATTAGATTCATTATTTAACTTTCTGTTTAAATCTTCGGCCATCCACGAAAAAAATAAGAGATAGTTTTTTTTTCTTCTTTTTCGTAATAAAATAATATTTTACTTTTTGATTTTTGTGCTTTTCACACCTTTTTTACTATATAGTCTTTTCATTGGTGCATGTAAACGGACCTTTAGAGTTACAAATAGTATCCCATTCCTATCCTATCCTAGTAAGAAGTTCTTTTTGTATTTTGATTATCTCTTTCAGTATAGTATTTGTTATCCTAAACATTGATATAAAATATAAAGGAGTTGTGGACAATATAGATTTAATTAAAGTGATCCTTTTTGTAAAAGAAATGTGTTTTTCTTTTCACTTAGCCAACCTCTTTAATTTTTGCCAAAATATTCACCCCAAAACTCCTTTCTTGTATGATTTACCCTACCAGTGCTCCTAGGTAAGTGAATGGAATCCTCATGTTCTACAATTTAGTACTTGAGAGAACATGTGGATGTTTCTTTGTCCAATCCCTAAGACTCCTAGTCTACTTTTATGTAAATTGACTTTAAGACCGTAATTCAGTTCAAAACATTTTAAAATGCTTTTGATAGTTAGAATGTTTTCTAACTTAAGATGATATACAAATATTATATCATCGACAAATTGTAACATACTTACACTTATTGTATCCCTTCCCACCCAAATCTCTTCTAGCATCCTTTTGTTTTCTGCTTGCCCAATTGCACAAACTAACCCTTCTGCCACCATAAGAAACAAAAGAGTTGTTAATGAGTTCTCGTGCCTTAAGTCTTTCTCTGGTTTAAACTTTTTAATTGAACTTTCATTCACTAAAATTAATATCGCACTACAAGAAAAAAGCTATTTAGAGACCAATTTTTAGCTACCAAATGAAATAGTTGTTAATTATGACCAAAATAGTCATCACATTAAATTTTGGTTGCTAAATAACTACAAAATATGAATTTAGTGACCAATTAAGTCAAGATAATTGGTATCTAACATTAGCTACCAAAGTTTTAGTGACCTATACCATTAGATTCTAAATTGGTATCTAATTAAGTTAGAGACTAAGTTAGAATCTAATAGTGTAGGTCACTAAAACCTTGGTAGCTAATGTTACATATCAATTATCTTGACTTAATTAGTCACTAAATTCAATCATTACTTCTATTTTATAGTTATTTAACAACCAAAATCTAATTTGGTGACTATTTTGGTCACAATTAGCAACCATCACTACAAGAAAAAAGTTGTTTAGAGACCAATTTTTAACTACCAAATGAAATGGTTACTAATTGTGACCAAAATAGTTATCAAATTAAATTTTGGTTGCTAAATAACTACAAAATATAAGTAATGATTGAATTTAATGACTAATTAAGTCAAATAATTGGTATCTAATATTAGCTACCAAAGTTTTAGTGACTTATGCCATTAGATTCTAATTAATATCTAATTAAGTTAGAGACTAATTTAGAATCTAATGATATATGTTACTAAAACCTTGATAGCTAATGTTAGATATCAATTATTTGACTTATTTGGTCACTAAATTCAATCATTACTTATTTTGTAGTTATTTAGCAACCAAAATCTAATTTAGTGACTATTTTGGTCACAATTAACAACTATTTCATTTGGTAGCTAAATATTGGTCTCTAAATAATTTTTTTTTTCTTATAATACATTTCATTTGATAGCTAAAAATTAATCTCTAAATAATTTTTTTGTTGTAATGTCGATACCAACTCTAAGCATCTCCTTATTCACTTACATTATTTAAGACTCGAATCTTTCAATCATATAAACTAGAAAATCCTAACTTATTGAATCACATGTCTTCTCAAAATTTGTTATCACCATTATATAACTATGTTTTTTTTGTTCTTTTTGACCCCATCTAAAGCGTTATTGACTACTAGCACAGTATTCAACCTCCCTCTTCTCTCGAGATTATCTTTTATTTGTGATCTTGTGTATAATTTTTTTCTAAGAATTTTCTGTATTTAGTATCAATCTTACAAGTGATGCATTCACTAGAAAATGCTATTTTAAGAATGTTCCAAAACTCTTTTATGAAGTTAAAGACATTTAGTCCTAGGCTTTTTTCACTATCACACTCCCACACTATTTCTCTAACCTCGTCTTTTATGAACCTACTTGTAAGCATTGCATCATCTTCGTGTTTTTTAGAAAAGCAAAATAACAAAAGAGTGAATCATATCAAAGTTAAATAAAGTCAAAATACTTAAATGTGAATAAATAAAGGAATACATGGTGATAATATATACAGTGGTTACATTTTCATTAGTTAGGCACATAATACCAATTTGCACTATTTTTCAAATGTATTTTTTTACAACAAATATAACCTGCGTAGTTACAAACTCTCATTAACAAATATGATGTATTCTATTTCTAATCTAAATCTAGGGTTATAATTTATAAGGTACAAAGATAATATTATTATTCTTTTACTTAATACTCAAATTTTGATTACCTTCTTTCATATTTATAAATGTAATAAACTTACTCCATTCCAGTCTTCATTGTAAAAAGCCTCGTAAATTATAATTACAATTTTCACCACCCTTAATCTAATATATTATTTCTGTATGTTGTTTCCTACATTTAAATTTTTTTATTTATGATTTATTTGAAAAAAAATTTCAAAAAATTATTTTAGCAGCAAACTTTTTCATAAAAAGTTAATTTATATAAATATTTCATGTGCCTTTTCTAAATTCTTACTTTTAACTTGGGGATAAATTAATTTCATCTTATAACAAATTCTTTTTTTTTACTTTTCTTTTTCTCCTTGCAAGTACACACAAAAAAAAAATCCTCCAAACATATTTGACTAATTACTAACAGTATTATCAATTAAATACCTAATTAATTTGACATTCCTTATGCAATTGTCCTCTATCAGAACAGTAGTCATACACCAGATGTTTCTTTCTCACATACTGGTATGCCTTTTGTTGGTGAGGGTTTAGTTGCCAATGTTTGTGATCATTCCACCATAAATAAGGAGAATAGCAGACAAATTTGTTGTGGTTTTGGGTTTGGCAACCATGAATATTGAAACCTTGAAAGTGAGCAGTGAAGGGTGCTTGGTTCCAGTCAATTCTCTTCCCATTAGATGCCCAAGGTTCACCATTCCATATGCTAGCCATAACATGCATTTGTTGCCAAGGAAAACTCACTCCAACCTTGGAGTTGTTCTTGAATACCCTAATTGGTATTTTATCCACGTAAAACCTGAAAATATTCAAACTCAACAAAAATTAAAAAAATATCATGTGTAATTGTCTTAGACATAAATATAACTAAATTATAATATAAAAGTAAGTGTAAATTTTCATCTTATAAAATTGTTTGGTAAAATGTAAACTTAAATTTCAATTTCTTAACCTATATGTTATTTTAAAGCACATGAAACTCAAGTAGCATTTAAGTGAGTTTAGAATATACTATTATTTTACTCTAGTTGTGTGTGTGTGAGAGTGACTCTGTGATAATTTTAAAGTATTGAAATTAAGCTTGACAAAAGTTATATTATGCATGTCAGATTCAAAAATCAAGAGACTCTGGATTCTGCTTCAAATTCATTACTTCTTTCACAAAAGGGATTGGTGCATTGGATACATTTGATAAACTCAAATTAATGATGGAAGGCAATAAGTTTCAATTTCTGTAGTACAATTGTAATTTAGAAATGGTAATTTTTTTTAGTTTGATAAAATAAAGGAATAATAAAAAAATAAAAAAAAACAGTTGAAGACAGAATTAGACTTAGCAAGATAAAAAGCAAATACACAAAACCTACTCACCATTTGAATGGGACGACTATACTAATAAATTAATTAAGTTGATATATTTTATTCAAATGAATTTTTTTTCATACTTTCTTAAAAGAATTTGGAGTCTTATCCTTTTAATTTATTTTATCCATAAAACCGTATTTCATTACCGATAACAAAACATATATTATTGCCTCTTTTTTTTTTTCTTTTTTAAATTAGACCTATATTTAGAAAGAATCACAGTGCACAAAAAATTTACTAGTTTATAAAATTGTTATAATACTTTAATAACTCAAACATACCCTGCTAGATGTTCCATAATTTATAGGAAGAAAGAAGTAATTTTGTTTTTCAAGTAGCTCGTGCCCTTATATTTTAATCAAGAGCAGATTGTAGTTTGAATCAGATAAATATCTAGGCAAGTTCATAACACTAGTGAGATATTAAATTCAATAATAGTAATTACACTATTTGATGTTGGTTCCAAAGGACTCCATATGTATGAAAATCAATTGTGGGATCAAACCAGAGACTATGTCTTTGCTCTCTGCCACCTTCATCATTTGCAAAAATATTGGTTTGCAACATATGAGGCTCTCCATTGTTTCCCAAGAATTCAAAGTCAATCTCATCGTGTTTTTCTCCCATATGTTCATAGACAGTTGAAGTCAGCTACAATTACAAAAAAAAAATACTCAATTTAACCTAATTATATATCTATCTATCTATCTATCTATATATATATATATAAAGGTAAGATTAATTCATACGTAAAAGGCTGTCACAACTCCTCTAGAATCCTTGTTGGGTATCTTTATTCTCATTTGAAAGAATCCAGAAGCGTAGTCCAATTTTGATCTGAAGCCAGCCCCTACATAGTAAACAGTAGTTAAAAATTTGAGAATTAAACTATACCATTACTTTTGCATAATATAAGCTACTAAACATGCTACATGCATTTGCTGAGTTAACTCTAGCTTGTAGTATTATAGAATAATTTACGGAATATAGTAATATTACTTAGTAACTATATAACTTTTTGTCTGGTATGAAAACTCACTCATTATGAGAACATAAGAGACTATAAGATATGCTTCTTGAGTACTTTTTTAATTCTTTTATTCATAGAGAAAAACCAAACACAGATATAACAAGGTACGTATTGTCTAACATGACTCTCTTAGATCACATAATATATAAAAATAAATAAATATTTTTACAAAAGGACCATTAAAATGAAAAAAAAAAACAAAATTATTTTGAACGAATTTGAATTCTCTAGTACTATTCTTTTATTATGTTTTCAAAATATATTACATTTTTTTAATGTATCAAATATCAAAATCAATAGATTTTGATATCACACTAGAAAAGTAACATCTAAATTTCAGAATTAGACTCATAGGAGTAGCCAAATAGCATATATATTAGGTAGCAGAGTTAAAGAGCCTCTTCTCTCTTTTAATCAAACAGTAAGCCTTTTACATGCATAAAATTATACAAACCTGAAGTTTTATCAATTGAGAGTTGAACTTCTCTACCATGTTGTAGAAAAAAGACATGACGGTTTCCCCATACAACCTTGTAGTTCTGTTGGAAGCCAACTTCAGCAGTTTTTCTAGCATATGCTATGGCCAGTGCCACAAAGAGAAGAACATAACAGAAGCTGCATAACAGTTTAACGGTTAATAAATTACCATAAAAGCGAACAGAATTTGAACACAAAAAGGGGCTTTTCCTACTGTATATGCACTTACTTTTGTTGTTTGTGCAAATGAACCATTATGTCAAACAAAGTACACCACACTGTTTTTTTGTGTGAAGTTTGTTGTGATTTTCATTGTAATTTATAGCAATGATTATGGATTATGTGTACAGTATCACAGGTTAATGAATCTTAACTACATTTCCATGTCAAAGCAAAAACTTTGGGTGAGGAAGAAGTGAAAGTGTAAAGTGACAGATACATTCATTAAAGCAGCACACAAGTTGTGGCTCGTAAGCTTGTGAATGTCCTATTTATTCCTTCAAGTTGATCTATTTTCACGTTACTCTTGCCTTGTGAAAGGCCCCTCCTTGTTACTATGCACCACCCCTATAAAGGTGATGAAAATCCCAGTGACTACGCACGTACACGTAAGCAGATATATTCTATCAATTTCTACGATCGATCATCTTGCACAGATCTATGCTTACTATATATCTGGAATTTGATGTCTTGTTTTCTGTTATCTGCATCTTCTACTTGAAAAGGAAAAAGGAAACTCAAGTTGTCATGCAAAAGGCCATATCAATGCTATTTTACTAGTCTTTCCTTTTCGTAAGTGATAAATCCATATGAAAATATAGCAGCCTGCTTAAAATTGTTGAATATTCGTAACAATAATACTTACTATACATGGATCATTTGGATTTACCATTACAAAAAGAAAATTCTAATCCATTATTTTTTTACTGTTATCTTTTTAAAGTGAAGAATTGTCAATGAGAAAGATAAAATTTGAATTTCTTTTTCTCGGAAATGAAAATTTACTGTAGCCTTATTAGTTATTATTTTGATTTCAATAGTTAACATTTGAATTTCTTTTTCTCGGAAATGAAAATTCACTGTAGCCTTATTTTCTGGATGCCGTTTCCAATGAAATTCATTATTCCACATTTTGTGGGTTTTTTTCCAGCTCAATAGTTTTTTAAAACATTCTATGGAGCGTTGGAAAATATATAAATGAGATTTTGATTACAAAATTTAAAAATTTACTCTCGATTGTATAATCAAAAGATATATTTTAGATTGTGAACTTCATAATACAGTTTTGGTTTTTTAATTATATAATTTGAAAAATATTAACAAATTATACCATCTAAAATATATTTTCAAATAAAAAATAATTTCTTTTTTTTATATTACATAATTTAAAATACATTTCTAGATTGTTAGAAAATATATTTTTATATAGTACAATTTAGAATGTTCCTAATTCATGAACAATTTGAACCTTTTTTCGACACCAATTGCAGTGTCAGAAGAAAATATAAGGAGACGAAGAAAAGATCTTTTTGTCTAGCAGTGGGCCGAAATAAGATCAAAATGAATATAATCTTTCAATAGTTATTGTAATCATCATTAAAAATAATTAATAATATTTTTGTGAGAAAGGAGTGTGACTATCTTGAAGTAAAAAAAAGTGGTGTTCTTAAGAAATTGGTATTTTTAAGAAATGATTGTGAAGTTGTTGATAAAATTCGAAAAAGATTTATCTAGAAAAAAAATTTCAATACTTAAATCAATAAAAGTTTAAAAAATTGTATAATATATGAGTATGAAGAAAATAAGAGAATTGATTAAATTTATATTATTATATCTTGATATATCTTTATATATCCCTGATACAGGGAGGTACAAATAGTACTATTATAAGATAATAAAAAATTCACTGTGAAGGAGGAAAACAATTTTGTTTTGAGAAAGAAAGATCCTTACTGTGATCTAATTTGTGTTAATGAGTACTACTGTAAGAAGAAGATCCACAAAAATAATACGAAGCAAGAGTTAACGTTTGAATGAGGATAAAGTAAAAAGAAAAGACGCAAGTAAAAGGGCAAAGAAAGGGAGGTAAAGTGTATAAAATTAATTACAATGGAGAAATAATAAGAAACATCATGAAATTTTCTGTACTAAAACAGGAAAAAAATGATTTTTTTTTTTTTTTAGTTTATAATAATCAAAAACATCACTGATGAATCTAAAGGACTACTATTGGCCATATAAAAATGTGGATAAGATTCACATGATAGTCTTTTTACAAAAATGTACTTAGACTGTAGACTTGTAGGAAGCTTGTGTATCTAGCTCACTTAAAAGAGGAGACATTGCTTATCCCATGAGTATTGTAAATAAATTCATGTATAATCTTGGAGAAAACCATTCTTATTTTGAGATATTTAAAATTTTGATCCACTAGAAGAAACCTTTTTCTAAAGAAAATGAAAGCAATCGAAGTGTAAGTGTGTACTTACTGATGTTGGTTGGACTGAATTCACACGTAACAATGACATCGCAGTTTTCTTTATCAGCAGTGATATCCCACTTGAAATGCGTAGATCAAATTTAAGGCGAGAGTTGATTCAGTTTGAAATTTTATAAGTATTTCGATTTTCGAGCTTTCATGTTTGAGCAACCTATATATATAAATTTAACATTTGATTTGATTTTATATTAAAAAAATTTCATATAACTTACTTTTAGTTTTTATCTTATTTTCTTTTAGGATAAATACATTGAGTTCAATTAACATACTTGTTTTAATTTTATATATATTTTTGGTTAATTTAATATTTATTTATTGTTTTGGCTATAACATTTTATGTAGGTATTATTTTTTTTATTCGAATTGTAATTTACTTTACAGTTTTAGAATTTTATGTATGTAGTTCTTTATGAGAACAAAATTTAAGTAAATTGTTTTATGAAAAGATAAGTGGGATCAGAGCAGAATGAGTAGTTTCAATTCTTTCAATTGCTTTATATTAAGAAACTGAAAAATGAATTCTTTTAATTTTTATTATTTTTTTAATTAATTTCAATTAAAAATAAATAGGTGTAATTCAAATCCAATGAATTCTCTTTAATTTCAATTAAATAGAATATTAATTTTTTATTATTTTCAATTAATTTGAATTAAACAATTATTTTTTTAATTTTAATTAAATATGAATCCCCCTTAATTTTAATCAAACAGAAATGAATGGTACACTTAGACATATAGAGGAGCATGTGGGTGGGGTTTAGGAGAATAATTTGACTTGCTGGTCCTAGACGGGAGAGAGAGTGCGGATTGAAGAAATGATGAGTTGCGCAAGAAAATCGGCCGGGCCCAAAAGCACGAGGGGTGCATGATAAAAAATAAATGGTGTGAATAGTAGAGTCCATTTTTTTATTTGAAAACTTAAGGGGTTGATGGTCATGGTCCAAAAGATTGTCAAGACCTTGCTTTGCAGGGATCACGGTCCAAAGAGTGTCAAGATCTTGCTTTGTAGGGGATCACAGTCCAAAATATAGGTGAAAATGGCAAGACCTTGCTTTGCAGGGGATCATGGTCCAAAATATGGCCGAGACCTTTACTGTGTCTAAAGGGTCACACACATATTATCTGATAAAAGATATGTGAGGACGAGACCTTGACAATGTCGAAAGGGTCTCAAATTAAATATTGAAAAAAACTGAGGTTGAGACCATGATCGTGTCGAGAGGGTCTCAAATTAAATTTAAAAAAAAGTGAGGTTGAGAGCATGCTCGTGTCGAGAGGGTCTCAAATTAATTTTAAAAAAAGTGAGGTTGAGACCATGAACGTGTCGAAAGGGTTTCAAATTAAATTTTGAAATAAGTGAAGTTGACACCACGACCTTATTTAGAGGGTTCCAAATTAAATTTTGAAAAAGGTGAGGTTAAGTCCAAGACCGAGTCGATAGGGTCTCGAATTAAATTTGAATAAAATGAGGCTGGGACCATGACCGTGTCGAGAGAGTCTCAAATTAAATTTTGAAAGAAATGGTTGAGACCAAGACCATATCAAGAGGGTCTCAAATTAAATTTAGAACAAAGTGAGGTTGAGACAATGACCGTGTCGAGAGGGTCTCAAATTAAATTTTGAAAAAAGTGAGGTTGAGACCGTGACTGTGTCGAAAGGTCTCAAAATTTGGGAAAAGTGAAGTTGAGACAATGACCATCTTGAAAGGGTCTCCAAATTTTGAAAAATAGTGAGGTTGAGACCATGACCATGTCGAGAGGGTCTCAAAATGAAATTTTGAAAAAAGATGAGGTTGAAACCATGACCGTGTCAAGAGGGTCTTAAAATTTGGAAGAAAGTGAAGTTCAGACCATGACCGTGTCGAGAGGGTCGAAAATGTGGAAAAAAGTGAGGTTGAGACTATAACCTTGTCGAGAGAGTCTCAAAATTAAATTTTAAAAAAGTGAGGTTGAGACCATGAGCATGTTGAGAAGGTCTTAAAATTTGGAAAAAATGGAGGTTGAGAGCATGACCGTGTCAAGAGGGTCTCATAATTAAATTTTGAAAAAAGTAAGGTTGAGACCATGACCGCGTCTAGAGTTTCTTAAAATTTGGAAAAAAATGAGGTTGAGACCATGATCGTGTCAAGAGGGTCTTAAAATTTGGAAAAAAGTGAGGTTGAGACCATGACAGTGTTTAGAGGGTATAAAAAAAGTGAGCTTGAGACCATGACCGTGTCAAGAGGGTTTCAAAATTTGGAAAAAAGTGAAATTGAGACCATGACCGTGTCGATAAGGTCTCAAAATTTGGAAAAAAAGTGAGCTTGAGACTATGACCGTGTCAACAGGGTTTCAAAATTTATAAAAAAAGTGAAATTGAGACCATGACCATGTTGAGAGGGTCTCAAAATTTTGAAAAAGTGAGGTTGAGACCATGACTGTGTCGAGATGGTCTCAAAATTTGGGAAAAAGTGAGGTTGAGATCATGACCGTGTCGAGATGGTTTCAAAATTTGGAAAAAATTGAAGTCGAGACCATTACCATGTCGAGAGGGTCTGAAAGTGATAAGAAAAAGTGAGATTGAGATCATGACCGTGCCGAAGATCTCAACCAATAATATATGAGGCACAGACAAACAATATGTGAATGTTGAAATGAACAAGGTTGATGAATGTTTTGAGGTGAGTGCATGAATGCATGAACATATGCAATATTTTTCATTTTTCCTATTCTTGTGAATGAGAATGTAAACAAATGCATGATACTCTATTTTTCACTTTTGTTATGTTTATTTGAATATGAGTGCATGGATGAATACATTGGGAATGCATGACACTTTATGTTTTATTTTTGCTATTAGCCTTTATTTTTTCATTTTTTTGAACAAGAATGCATAAAATTCTTTTTAATGAGTATACATGAGATTCTATTTTTCATTTTTTTCATTTTTAATTTTTTGATTTTTTTAATGAGAATGAATGAGATTTTATTTTTTATTTTTGTATGAGACTCTATTTTTTTCATTTTTTTGAAAAAGGATGTATTGATGAATGCATAAGGCTTTATTTTTCATTTTTATTTATTTTTTGATTGAGAATGCACGAATGAATGCATAAAACTTTATTTTTCATTTTTTTAAAATCTTTTTAAGTCGACATGTAAATTAAATGTTCCTTTTACAATCATTGAATTCATTCGATATCAAAATTTTGTTTTGTTCTTGAAAATGATGGATGTTTTTAAATATTAAAGCTAATGTTAAAATTGGGGCATTATTGACTTTTTCCTTAGCAAAAATTTTAGTACATGCGCTTGAATCCATAGGTGGATGAAAAATGTGGGAGAGAAAGTTGAAGAGGTTTGAAGAAAAATGGGATTGCACAACTTCAGATATGTTATCATTTGCATGTCCCTCTAAAAGGGAATATTTTATGTAAGGTATTCATGTGAAATAGGATTGTCCCCAGTTTTGGTGTATTGGGTAGGCTAAGTGAACTGTAGATTGCTTATTTGAAGGGTAGAATAAATAGCTAGGATTTTATGAAGACCTACTGATGCATCATCATATAGAGAAAATTGTATCCCTAAAAGGAAACAAATGGAAACTATCCCAGTTTAGAAGTACAAGAGAGAAGAAAGGTTTGGATGGAAAGTGATTTGTGTTTTGTAAGGTGGAAAGAAAGGATTGTCCCAGTATTGCTTTACTCTCAATCAGTTTGATAAAACTCAATATTTTTCAATTAGAGGTATTTCGATAATTTTCATTCTTTTTTTCTCTTTTTTTTTTCTGACATGTATTATCAGTCACATCTTTTTGTTCCAATGTTAAGGTTTATGAAAATCATCACAATCATTCTTCAATCAATATGAACTTTATTAGGCTTGCAACATGGCCAAGGGTTACAAGGTGGCGAAGAAAAGGATATAAAGACTCAAAAATTATTTGTGGGTTTATATTATTATTTTTTTTAAACAAGGATCCCTAACCAAGTGTTGTGGAAAACAATCAAGGTTTTCCTTTATAAGACTTCCATAACTATTTTTCATATTTTTCTTCTTTTCATTTTTCCTTTTCTATTCTTCTCTCTCTCTTTTTCTTTTACTTTTTCATTTTTTCATCTTTTTATGATAACATTTCTTGTTGTGGATTCACATTATTCTTCGATGGATTTATTCTATTTGACCTTTTGAAGCTTTTGACATACACCTTAGATTGAGTTTTAACATAATGAAGATCCTTGCTTAGGGAATTTTGAAAGTAAGTATTTTTTTTAGCTCAAAAAGGGTGCAAAGGATTTGCAAATTTTTTTTGGATGAAGAAACATGACCATATAGCATCTTGATTCATGATTGCCTAATTTTCAAAGAGATTAACAGTGAAACAAAATTTACTGACTTCTAACACATATTGCTTTTTCTTTTCTATTTTTTTTGTCCTATCTTTTGCTTAAATCGTCCTTTTGGGTTTTCAATCTAACGGATTTCATTATTTTTTTAAAATATTTTTTTTATTTGCCTCTATAGATTGGAGATCAACCATCTACTCAACTAATTGAGAGAAACTGGATATTTTTGCCCTAGTGTGATATTTTTGTATTGTTATTTCAAGTGATGATAGCAACTAGAGCCAATCCTTTCATTTTGGGATTTTGGGGATGAGGAAAGGCCAAAAGGTGTCAAGTTACATTTATGCAAATGCTTCAATGGAAAAGCCATTGTTTACCTCTTTATTAAAAGATCAAGCTTCAAAATATTATTTTTCACAATATCATGAATTCAAAAATTGTATCAAAGGCAATAATTGACTCATATGACAACGATTCTCTCTCTCTATTTTTTTCATTTTTTTATATACACTAAAATGGGAAACAAACAAATTTAAAAATTTTGCAATGCATTTTTTTTAAATTGTTAGGAGAAAATATGTTGTGAAATGAAACATGGATGCATGTCAAGATGTTTGTTAAGATATATGATGGATGTGAAGATATATGATACATGTATAAATATGTGACACACGTTTAGATGTATAATGAATGTCTAAATGTTAAGATGTATGATACATGTCTAAATATGTGACACACGTCTAGATGTATAATGAATGTCTAAATGTTAAGATGCATGTTATGCATGCCTAGATGTATGATGAATGTCTAAATGTTAAGATGTACTATACATGTTAAAATATGTGATACATGTCTAGATGTATATGTCTAAATGGAGGATGTAGGATGCATGTCTAAATATATTATACATGCCTAGATGTATGATTCATGCAAAACTAAATAATGCATGTATGTCACTATTCATGGATGAATATTATGTATGGTGCAAAGTGACATGATAATGCAAAAATTTATGAACTAAAAATTATATACATGTTGTTCATGCATGAAGATGAAATATGAATACATGTTTATATGTACCATGCATAACATAATGAAAAACAATGCATGCTTGTACCCTCAAGGGGTACTTATTCGTGATATGTGGATGCAAATGTGATACACTTATTAGTATGTGTAAGAAAAATGGTTTTATATTTTCAAAGTTATTTTATAAAGTGTAATATTTTTTAATGAGATTTTCTTTTAAAGAAAGTATTATTATTATTTTTAATCAATAACTCAAGAACAGTCGGTGAATAATAGAGTTACATAAACTCTCCCTTAGTGCCCTAATTAACGTTCGACTTAATGGAGTTTAGGTTATAGGTCTGTAAATGCATGCTCACATAAGATAACTTTCCTAATTCCTATTAAAGGCCACTAGAGCTATGACTCACTCCACAGCACATCCATATCTTTCGGTAAATGACGTCTTTATGGATATGAGATCCATAAGGAAGTACATCCCCCAGTCTTGCTACACAAGCCATCTATTTCTAAGTTTTCATAGACCTAGGTATAGGGCCTCACTCATGATATGCAAGAATGTGTGTGTGAAGCGCGAAAAATACATAACCAAACCCCTCCTACAAACCAATAAGAAAAGTTTCCAAGTAGATATATAACATGTTGTTTACCCTAGGGTTCAATATTTCTACAGTAATTGTAAAAGCAATAAAGCATACAAACATATATACAAAAGATAAACAATCATATATAAAAAAGAAAAGGGAAAGATAAATATTTAGAAAACCACACAGTTTTACTCATTTAATTAAATAGGCCTAACTCTCAAAATGTCCCTAGCAGAGTCGCCATTTGTCGCAACTAGAATCAGACGGGGAACGACGATAAATGTTTTTAAATTATAAAAAATAATATTTATTAGAGTTGGAGTCGCCGCCGTAGTTTATAATGGAAAATAATGGGAAAACCAAGAAAGAAATATCTGTGAACCAGATACAGATTCGGGAGTCGGTTACGTGTGGGGAAGGTATTAACACCCCCACAACGTCCATTCTAAGACAATACCTTTAATCAAATAAGAAATATGAGTGCTGTTTTATGAAAAGTTATTTTTCCTAAAATAATAACAATAAAGATGCAAGTAAAGACAAATAAAAATAAAGAAAATATTTTTTATTTTGGGCTCGACAAGGATTAATCTTGCTTTTACGTATTTCCATCCGTGATGGAAAATTAGGCTTTACGTAGTTCTAGTTTGAAATTGTTTGATGAGGTGTTGGTATTTTTAATTTTGAAAGTTTATATTTTTTATTGTTTTTATAAATGTTTTATATTTTTTAATTTTTGAAAATTTGATATTTTTTGTTTTCTTAAAGAGAAAAATGCATATCAGATATTGCTTGATACGTGCAGTCATGTAAATATTTAAATAAAATACTGAAAATTAAATTCAATATGATGTGTGCGGTAATTTGAAGATTTAATCTAAATATTTTTAACTAAAGCTCAAGAAAAATATT
>Ga0123340_1003500_pt1 | contig 14733 bp, 8 predicted proteins | sample SirMexnodulemix_FD_89961 | JGI IMG/M metagenome (GOLD analysis project Ga0123340, IMG submission 89961) | Root nodule microbial communities of legume samples collected from Mexico - Siratro Mexico nodule mix | ecosystem: Host-associated > Plants > Roots > Nodule | place: Mexico: Nepantla... | reverse complement strand
TTTTAAAATATAGTTTATAACCTCTAAAAATATAAATTTTATGATATTTTCTTTAAAAAAGTGAGTTTATATTTAAAACTTTAATTTGTAATTTATTATTTTTTAATTAAGTTTTAATCAATATAGTATTTAAAAATTAAGAAAAAAAGTTCAATTATCAAAATATAAAATATGTTAGTTTTATTAAAAACATATAGACTTTAATTACCCATAATTAACAAAACAAATTACAACAAATATGTATGTGTTTAAAATGTGAAAATTGAAAAATTCAAAATATAGGAGAGGATGTTGTAACTATTGCTCCTAAGTCTCTAACGAGTCAACATTCAATTACAATCACAAAGTTAACCATAATAAAGTAATTCATATAAAACATGGTAATAAGAGAAAAAATATGTATATTCTATCAAATTATACATCAAAATACTTTTTTGTCCAATATATATAATTAAACATAATTTTAAAAACAATGTTTAAAATGTATCTTATATCTTATAATTCAGTCTTATTTCTATTTATATTATCATATTTAAAATATTTAGATCAGTTCAATTTATACTGAGATACATGGTTAACTACTATTTATAAATCACATATCTTGATGTCTACTTGCATAACTACCGAATTTATTATCATGGATATAGATTATGAGATTAACTAATATTTGGTGGCCCAGTGTTTTATAGACAACCCTATCTCCGCATATTCACTTTTACTTTGACCCTTTTACTTTTACTATACCACTCACTTACTCTCCTAAACATAACTAGCCTATTATTCAATTACTTAATATCTTTCATAGGTAGACCTTCCTTAATTTCAAATATTACAGTTCATAGTCCCAATTAAGAAGTACTTAGACTCTGTTCAAGTCCATCCAACCTATATCGAAAAGACATTTATTCAAATATCAGTAAAAACATTACAAAATATATATATATATATATTAAATGTGAAGATTAAAAAAAAAAAGCCAATAATATATGAGAGGGTTATTGTAACTATTACTCCTAAATCTCTAATGAGTTAACATTCAATTATAACATGATAAGTTAATCATAATAAAGTAATTCATATAAATCACAATACTTTAAGTTATAAGAAAAAACATCTGAATATTCCGTCAAATTATATAGCAAAATACTTTTTGGTCCAATATATATAATAAAAAAACAACGTTGGAAATGTCTCTTGCACCTTATAATTCAGTCTTGTTTATATCACTCTTATATGTTATAATTCTCTTACATTAAGATTTATAAATGCGAATTTGCTTGAAGGTAGGAGTTCTGTTCGAGCTAGATGAACGAGAAAAGGTCCAACCACTAATAAGTTATGAAGAACTATACACACGTGAATAAGGAAATTGAATTGCAACACTTATAATTTATAAAATGTAATATATATTGAATATTATTATAAATTATTTAAATTAACAATTAAAATTCGAGATATTCAAAATCATTTATAAAATGGTTAATTAATATAACAATATAAATACATTGTTTTTTAATACAAAAAATATTCATTTATCCAAAATTCAAAAAAATAAATAATTTACTTAAAACATGTCTCTTCGTTAGTAAGTATCATCCAAAAAAAACATCCTCTATGTTATACTGATCTAAAGATAAATTAAATAAAGAAGAGAAAATGCAAAAATCTGAGTAGTGAGAAAACGTAAATGCAGAATTGATGGCTTATTTTGTTTGTTGAAAAAAATATTTACTTTCCAACTTTTACAACATCATGTTAAGGTTAGTTGAAGATCATGTTATTGAAGAAAAAAAAAAAACACTTTAGTGAAGTGTTTGACACATATTATATACGTGTTGCAATGAAATAAAGGAATACGTTATTTCATAACTTACAACTATATAAATGAGAATTACTTATTCTTCCTTATCATTTTGCATTTGTTGAAAGAATTATGAAACTTAAGAGAAATTATATGAGAGGGATTTGAAAAGAAATTGGTCATTAAATTAGTTATTTACATTTTAAAGTGTTGCATACCATGATTCCAAATAAATAAAAGAATGGAAAATGTTTCGTCTATATATGAATGCTTATAATAATTGTGGGTAAAAAGACAAGTCTTGAACTTTACTATAATTATATTACATACGCTTAAGGGCTATAAGCATTAACAACATCTTTTGCGAGTTTTAGTCAATATGGTGTTGAATAATGAATATTAAGTTTTAATTATATAAAATAGAAATATAAATATTTAAATATTATTTTATAAAATTATTATTTCTTTATAATTTTTTTCTGGTTTTCTTTCTAATTTTCCGAGGAAAAACTTCTTATATTTTTCAGAATCTAGTATCATCTTATAGAATATGGTTAAGAGTATATCAAGTTTAATCTTACCAAAATGAGTTTTTCTTATTTCTTACCTGTATATTTGGGTTTTGTTGCATGAGTTTGCTTTGTTATCTATAGGAAAATTTGATTGGTAAAGATGAAACCAGTTAATCTATTACTATAATAATATATTTGGCATATGGATTAATTTTCATGAAAAAAAAAGTTAACAGCTTCTCTTTTGAAATTATCTTTAAAAAAAAGTAAGAGAAGTTAATCCAAACTAATATTTGTTTTTTTATTGAGGTTTGAACGAAGTGTTTGATATATATTTTAAAAAATCACAAGTTGATACCACTGATAAATGGATTTAAATGTTGGAAGTAAGTATATATTGTTGAAATTGTCATTTTTTTAAGGTACACATGTGAAAGGAGATTGAAAATGTGTATAGGATTTATAATCCATTCTTATTAGATATGATTTATATTGCTATAATTGAATTATATGAGTGATTAAGTTGGTATTTAAAAAATAGTTTACAAAACTTTGAATGTTTTATTTATAAGTTCTATTTTATTCATTATTTAATAATTTTAACCAAATTGAATTGAGTCAAATATTTCTTGATTTATTTATAGTAGATATGATTTATATTGTTGTAATTGAAATATTTGAGTGATTAAGTTTATATTGAAAAAAAAATTATAAAACTTTTAATGTTCTAGTTATAAGTTTATTTTATTCATTATTTAATAACTTCAATCAGATTGAATTGAGTCATACATATTTTGATTTATTCATAGTATATATGGTTTATATTGTTATAATTGAATTATATGAGTGATTAAATTGATATTGGAGAAGAGTTTACAAAACTTTTAATGTTTTAGTTATAAGTTTTATTTTAATCATTATTGATTAACTTCAATCAAATTGAATTGAGTCAAACATATTTCGATTTATTCAAACCAATAATATATAAAAATTAAAAGTAATATTATTTTTATTGAAAATCAAGTTTGTGTAAAAAAATTCAAGTAGTTAACTGGATGACAAATGGACACATTTAAGTTATTCAATGAGATGCTTAAAATAGTGAGGTTCATCACTCAAACTTCATTATATGTTTAGATGAGAGATAAGTTAAGTTATTTTCCCCTCCTCCAAAAGTCTTGTTTCTTAAAGACTCGAATAAGCATTTAAATAACAATAAGAGGACACTTTAGCTCTACTAAAAGCAAGAGAAAATAAGACAATTGTCTCTCTTATAAAAATAATAACATTCAAGAATCACATTGCTTACTTAAGTTATATTTTTTGGTATTTCAAAATTTTGTTTTTGTGGGATTAAATGAGTTAGTTTTTGGAAAAGGTATATCATGCAAGTTGGTTTGGGATGATGATTAATTTTGGGTGAGAATATAAAGTGAGTTATGTGATTTGGTTGAGAAATAAATGGTTATCGATGGTAATCCAACCTTAGTTGTAATGACGAGTATATGCACCCAATATTGAAAGATGCCTTAATTTTATTGATAGTCTAAATAAAATAGGTTGTAATTTATAGTTATGATTCAACTCTTTTACTTAAAAGTGTAGCAACACATACGTCTTGATTCGATTGTAACTTGACCCTTTTAGTCTCTCATACAAGATGCCCTAGTTGGAGGTGCAAAACATAAGTTGAAAACATCTATGATAATAGAGAAAAGGCTTAGGTTGTATGATTGTTTCGCTTAAGCCTCTAAGAAGAGCATTGGATGAAATTTTAGATGGTTTCTTGATGAATTCTTATATTAATGTAATATTCAGGAGTTTGCAAAAAGCTCACAAACGAAAACAATTAAAAAAATGTAAGAAATAAGTATAATGTTAGGAATTAAAACACCACACATATTCATGGGATTTGTGATCTATCCCACAAGATAAGAATCAATGTTAGAATTTGGAAAGAACCTTGTGCCACTCAAATCCAACAGATAAGCAAAACAGTGAATCCCCACTCATGACCTAGCTCACATGATAAGAAACTCCAAGAAAAAACTATATACTTTCCTTTGATGATATGCGCTACCAATGGATAAGCTATACGTGTCACTCTAAGATAAGCAAAGGACAAACACCACTTAAGACATGACACTGAAGATTTAAAAAAAAATATATATATTCATCATTTAAAATCTACCAAAACGAGTATAATAAGTGACTATATATAGAATTCATGGTGGAAGAAAAATAAACAAACTCATTCCTTTTTTTTCATATCATGTCATCCTCCCCTTCTTTAAGAAAATTCGTCTCGAAATTTACTTGAACTAACCTCCAAATATTCAAATTGTCCTTCACGTGTTCGATAAAATGCCTAAACCACTATCTGAATAACACCCAAAAGCTTTGAGTGTATCAAAACTCTGATACCAACTAATGAGAAAATATGACAAAATCGTTTTGACATTTAATTTGGAGAAGAAAAAAGGATATTAATGCCACACTCAATAAATATGAGAAAGTGAGTGATACTTCACAAAGTTTATAGTCATAGGTTATCTTATTATTATTTAAACTTTTATAATATAATATTTTTTATGAGTAAGAAAAGAAACAACCATAATTATATTATTTCAACCATAATTATATTATTTCAACCAAATTAATAAAATTATTGTATGTCACTTTGATCTATTATTGATTTGTTAGTTTGGAGGACTAAACAACTTAAATTATGATAACTTTTTGATTGAACCACCCAACTTAAATAAGTTTTAAGTGGCTTACAAATAACTAGTGGAGCCTAATTTATTTTATTATTTTTTTGTATTAAAATTGTTGTGAGACCTTTGAAAGATTCATAAGTGTATTTTTATTCAAACTATTTTTTTTTTCAAATTTGTTTTATAGTTCTTAAGATAAAATGTTTTACATGAATTTAAATTTGCTAAAAGTATTAACTCATTTATGTTAGTAAATATGTTTATGACATCTCAGTACAAAGAACATTCCTTTTAATCTTTTTATACTACATATTAAATTTAATCCAATCCACTATTTTTTTATTCTATAAATATGTTAAGAACACATTTTTAATTGTTAGGACTACACAACCAAAAAAACAAAGCTGTTTAAACATATGTGAATATATGGACATTATCTATTATTTTTGATGACGTGATTATTTTATTTTGTATTTTATGTTTGATTTCTTTCTATTCTTGTGTAATACGTTATTAAAGAACTCTAACTATCTGTATTTTTTTTTCTTTTTGTTTTATTTTCAATGTTGCAACCAATTATATGTATCTGAAATATTGTTTTGTTTCGCATCTTGTATTTCAGTTATCTTTTAAAAAACCAGTTCATATCTTTAAAACTCAACTCTCCAATAATTCTCAAAATATTTGTATTCATCAATCATACTTTTTATATAATTTAAGAAATACAGTATCAAATACCCATTTAAAGATATTTATTACATAGAACCAAACAGCCATTGATGTATTATTACTAAGAAATTAAAAATATTAAATAAAAGAGTGTTAGTACCACATTTTTTAAATACTTTTTTTTTTTCTCACAGAGAGAGAGAGAGCGTTTTCAATTAAACAGCATTTTTCAGTGTGAGGGGTTTACCGCGAAACCTGGTTTTGGCGGGAAGGATTGGTTTCTGGCGTCTTTCTCCGGCGACGCCAACGAGGTAGCGTGAGACTGCGAGTGAGTTGTTTCTTCCTTCAGAAAGCTTTGCAAGAAAAACGATGGCAGAAGAGATTCAAGAAATCCACAGTTTAATTTCTTCAGATAACAAGTTCAACAAATCCTCAGGCTATTCATCGCTCTTGCAATTTCAGCAGCATTCTTGTGTCAACGCTTCTTCGCTCCAATCCCTCGCTCAATCCGCTCAATCCATAATCACCTCCATTGTTTCCGACATCTTCGACGACCACGACGAAGAAATGTGAGCGCCAACTTCCACTTTCACACCATTCAATCGTTTTAACCTCTTTCTTTGTTCTCTCAGTGGAATTAGAATTTCCATTAATTAATCTATTTGATTATCTGTCAGAGCCACTCAAGCGTTGAAGTGTTTGGGGTTCATCCTTTATCACCCATCCACCGTTTCCGTGCTTCGAGGTATCTGGTTTCGCTGCTGTGTTTCAACCTATCGATTAGGTTTTGTGCAAAGCTGATTTTCGCTTGTTTTTACAGTGAATGATGCCAATTTGGTTCTGACTACATTGCCCAAACTTATTACGACTACAAAATTAAAGGCTAGTTTGATGTTCTTTTTACTCTTGATTAGTGTTTTCAGTTTTAGTAGAGTTTTTATGTATTATGTTTAATTGTTTACATTATTTGTCTTGACTATTGCTACAGTCTGCTTGTAATTTAGGGGTATGGTGCTTGTCTGTCCAGCAGTTGGGTGCACCATTTCTTGTTACTCACTTTCATTATTTGTTACGGGCAATTGTTCATGCCCTAGACAATCCCATGGGTTCTTTGTCCACAACATTTGAAGCTACACAGGTATAGTTTCCTTTCTTTATTGTTTGGTGCTTTACGAGGTCAAATAATATTTGAAATAACTTGTATGTAGTTCCTTAGTTGTTTTTGTTGTTTCCAAATTAGTATATTTAAACTTCAATAATTCCATAATAAAAATTGTATTGAAGTCAGCACAGTTGCATAAGTCTCTAAGGTGAAACTTTAATTTTGTTTATAGAATAGCTTTAAAAGAACCTAAACAACTGCTTTTAAGTTTTTTCAACAATGCTTACCAAGTAGATGGGCATTCTTCCCTTAAAATATATTGCAGAGAGGATAAAAATAATCAGTTTTTTTACTCATTGCTAACTATATATCTTGTCAGTATCACATGTTAGCATAACCTTGAAAGCAAAACTGTGCCCATGCACCTTATTTCAAAATTTTTAATGTTAGACTAGCTTCTTGTTCATTCTCTTAAACACTAACTAACTAGAGATGATGTTCTTTTATGCATGTCTGGCTGGTTATAGTGGTCTGGATCTCGTGGCATATTTATTCTTGAAATTCATATTTAGGTGAACAGTTTTCTTTTGATACTCATCTTTTAGCCTCTGAATTACAGGCTGTAATGAAGCTATCAGGTCAATTAAGCGAGCAAATGAAAGGCTCATCACATATATGGGCTCCCCCAATATACAGAAGACTTATCAGCACAGATAAGAGGGAGAGGGATGCCTCGCAAAGGTGCCTGCTGAAGATCAGATCCACAGTCATTCCTCCTTCTCAGGATCTTTCTAAGGTACCAAAACATTGATTTCAATAAAAAGTGATGGATCCGTACTCTGTGGCATGGGCATAATTATATTATGGCTATTTAAGCTGTTAAGACTACTGTTGCTTTTGTGCTTATGCAGAGGATAGCAAACTACAATATTTTATCTTGGCAAGTTTGTCACTTTGTGGGTACTTGTAATCCGTGCTGCCTGTATTTTAGGTGTGTACAGAAAATCCAAATATTCAAATTGAATTCATATTATACTGATCTAAATCACTTTAATTCCATTTTAATGGACCCGTTTCAAATTCAAATCCATATCTTTGGATTTTTAATCCAATCCACTTATTTGGTTCTGGATTTAAAAAGAACCAAAATCAATGTCCATCCTAACAAATCATTTGGTCAAGATAATTTTTTGTTGGTCTCCCCTGATAATTTTTTACTCTATATGCAAATTGTTTCTTTGGTTTAGAACATAGTTGGGGTGACCTTGGATGGGACATCCTTGGCTTGGTATCAGCCAAGGCGTCCTTAACTCGGCCTAGACTGAAGCATCATTGGAACAGCCTCAGTTAGGGCGTTGTTGGCTAGGCCTCCATTGGGACTTCATTTAATCGGCCTCCATTGGGACTTCTTTGGCTAGGCCTTGACTGAAGCATCATTGACACAGTCTCATTCAAGGCGACCTCAACCTTGACCAGGGCATCATTGACCTATTTACCTATTACAAACCTATTTCAAAGCCTAAGTATGGCCTTTTAAAAGCCTGATCTGACCTGAGTTATAGAAAAACCTACAAACAAGCAAATGAGCTTAAGTAGGCCGACCAACATATAAAGGCCACTAGGTCTTGTTCATCACATAAATAATTCTTTTGTATTTTAAAGACTAATATTAAAGGAAATAAGAAGACTTCTGCTAGCAAAAGTCATTATGTTAAAATGAAATAGACACATAGTGCTCATCATATTGCCACATGATCAAAATATGAGAAAAAAATTTACATGCAAAAATAATTTAAGCAGTGAGAAAAAGTAATACACAAAGGAAAAAAGGGAAAAACTTCAATTAGAATCACCAAATACATGTATCTTTTTGTTGAGCCATCGTGCTATTAACAACTGTATATGATCACTCTCTTTCCCAAATTAACAATTTAATTTTGAAAAATATCTTCATTATTTTTAGCAAAAAAAAAAAAAATTTAATTAAAACTGAAATTGAATTTATCAACTAAAATTTCCTGGTTTTGATGCCATTTTTACTCAAATTAAATGGATATGAATTTAAATTAATTTAAATCCCAATTTAAATTATATTAAATAGATCCTAATCAATTTTAGCCAATTGAATAGTTTTGGAATCCAATCAATTTTATTGGATTTGGATAGGATTTTTTTAAAAATCCAATGCCCACCCCGTACTATACTTTTATATAAATTACTTTTGTGGTAGTGCAAAATGTAAATCAAATTTGTATTGTCCGTGACATATCATTGTTTGTCTGTAAGGTTTACACAGTGGTCTGAAGTTTAAACTCGTGCTCTTTGGTGTCATTGTCAACTTACCTTTTTTTGTCCATTAGGTTATTGTCAAAGATATGAAGATAAAATTGCTCAGTGGAATGAAGGTTTTGCTAGAAAATGGTATGAAGACGCAAGCTGTTTGTGCATGGGGATGGTTTGTCCGAATGCTTGGATCCCATGCTTTAAAGAGTAGGCATCTCGTTAATGATATGCTGAAAATTCTTGAACGTACATTTACAGATATTGACCCTCAAGTTCAAATTGCTACGCTGGTATTATATACGAGTTATTGATTTACTTTTATCTCATCCATGATTCACAAAGATGAACTATGTCTGAAATGTAAACCTGTTCAATATTTAAAGTGACATGATAGAAAGTGGCTTAAAGAATTATGGTCGATGACATTCATGCTGTGTTTGGTTTTGAGGAAATAAACAGAGGAAGTGGAGATAGAGAAGAATTAAGTTGAGAAAAGAGAAACATATAAGAAAAAAAATTGAATATTTAGTTTGATAGAGTAGAAATGAATGTGAAACGATGTAGTAGGTTCCATTCTCTTCTCTCCCTCTGCCAAACACAAAATCAATTCTCTCCCTCCCCATGCTTCCCCCTTCACTCTACCAAACATGCTCTCAGATACCAATGCACAGTACACATTAGGTGTTAATATAATTTACTTATTGTTGCTTATTTGACCCTTTCATGTGCCTTATGTGCAGGTTGCTTGGGAAGGTCTTATTGACGTTCTTGTTCACTGTCCAATATTGGTTTCTGAGAAAAACGCATCAGCAGAGGAGAATTCTCTAGTAGGAAGGAAAAATTGTGCTGATCAAGCAAATGGATTTTCCAAAAGCATAAAGCTAATAATGACGCCACTGATTGGCATCATGTCCAGTAAATGTGATGTATCAGTTCATTCATCCTGCTTAAACATGTGGTGTTATTTGTTAAATAAGCTTGATATCTCTGTCAATGAACCATCAATGATAAAAATAGTTTTAGAGCCTATACTTAAAGCAATATTTCAGAATGGACCTGATAGCAAGAACATCTGCTTATGGAACCTGGGCTTTGATCTGCTTACTGATAGTATTTCACAGAAGAGTGGGGAGGTCCTCTACCAGTCAACTGGCCTGGTAAGCCAAAGAAACTCTGAAAACCTATATTCTCAATCTGGAAAATGCTCTTGGAAGCAACACCTAATTAGATGGATGCCCTGGAATATCAATCAATTGGACTTTTATCTGAGTACGATTTTTCATCTTATCCATCAAGCATCTCTGCCAACTGTCACTTATGATCATAGAAGACATGTTTATGATGCTGCTTTGAAGTTATTTATACTTACTCTGAAAGGAGTCAAACTCCATGTGGAAAGTCCGTCTACTAATTATGATGGTATTATGCAGTGCTTCACCTCATCAATATCATTCATCAAGAAAGTATGTGAAGATTTATGCTCGGATGTTGGAGAAAATTACGATGTTTATTGTACTTCCATTCAGTTTATAGATGCTATCACAAAGGAGTTAGGTCCTTCTATCTTGGGATCTCCGCTGTACAAAATTTCCTTAGATCTGAAGTACATTGAAGACATGCAATCAGTTGATCATAACAAACATCTAAAATTTCTCAGTGTGAGTTGTGTTTCTTATATGGATAAGGTTTCTCCATTGGTTTATTTGACAGCACTGTACTTCTACATGATGGTTCAGTTAACCATGAAATCCCATCAAACAGATCACGTATCGCAAGGGATGTGTGAATATTTTAAATTTATGTTTTCTTCAAGTGATCCTTTGGAAGATCTCCTCACCAGTATTAGTTTCTTGTACAGACACGTTCAACCAATTTACTTAAACATATGGCTAGCATTGGCTCAAGGTCTGAACTACTGTGTATCTGATGCAAACTGCAAGTCACTACAGGAAGCCTTGTCTCACAATACTGTATATTCTTCCATATGCCATCTTTTAATTTACCCCATCGTGGCACTTTCTGAAGTTCCAAGAATGACCGTCACAAATGCTAGTGCATGTTTGGACAGATATCCTGTATCACCAGAAAGAAAGCCAAGGTTTGAACTGGTTATTCAAACATGGAAAGCACTTCATGGATCTCTTTGTACTTTGTTCATTCGATGTTCATCAACCACCAATTTCTCTGCGGACATGTGCTTGCTCTTTAGCAGCTACCTTGATGAAAATAGTGGCTTGGTTGAGAGTGGTGCTGATTTTGACTTAACACGCAATGATGTGGATCTTGGTTTCCTTCATTTATCTGGCAATTTCTTGATTTGCATTCTAGAACGGATTCAGACTTTAGAATTAGTTTCTGAATTGGACAGAAGTAAATTTGACCGTGATAGGAAAATACTGTTCTGTATAAAGAACTGCTTAAAATTTGTTACCAAGTAAGTTTCAATATGCTTTGTAAGGATATGATGAGCCTTTCTAGTTGTTTAATTACGTGATTTCCGTGTCTCATTTTGATTGTGTGGGGTATCTGTTTCATATCTTTGGATGATAAAAGTTGAATGCTAGAAACAGTGCATCTTCAAAACGGACCTACCCTTTAATTAGCCTGATATTGCTATCGTCCTGTGTTGAGTTGGGGATGTAAAGCAATGTCACTGGCATTTCGACATATACTATTCCTTTTGTTTTTAATTTTATAAATAGGCGTCTATTCTATTTCTTGGGTCACAACTTATCCAAGTCATTGACTTGCTAATCTGTATTTTGCTGCTTTACCTTAGCCTGTATAAGTATTGTTTTGATCGTAAAACGACCTTTGGGTTTAGTGTTTACCTAACCTACTCTAATCGCTGTTAATGGATGTGTCAAGCATGTGCAAAATCAAGGGATTCGTATATCTGACGTTCTACTCATTTTCATGTCACATTTCAGGTATATGAATTTATTGAGGATAAAAATGGTGCGAGACCCGCTGCCTGGATTTGTTGGGAACTCAAGGTAAGTCGGTATAAGCTGTCTCCTGCAATGCATTCTTGGTTGTTCAATTAATAACTTTACTTGACTGTTTACTTTATCATAAATATCAGGCTATATTCTGCGTTGGAATGTTTTATTAGTTGCCTTCACTGGAAGCAAGATATTCTTCATTTTCTGAAGGTTTGTTCCTTCTATTCCTACTTCCCAGTTCGTTGAAGTAGCTCTTATGAAACATGTGTATTTATTTATATGCTGCATCTTCGGAGGGTGGGGGTTTACTTTACTACTACTGATTAGTCCATGATAGAAGGTTCAACTCAGTTATGATACCGGCTAGAGAATAAAGAGTCTTATCGCATTCTTTAGGTCTTTTCATCCGAGAACTGTACAAAGGTGGATGCATTAAAAAAGAAATTAGTTGCTGCTGATGACCTTCACCTTGCTTTATTATTCCAAATTGACAATTAGTTTGTTGTTGATTAGAGAACTATGAGGTAGATCTTTCTTCTTTTTGTTAGACTTCCTGCTACAGTATTGCCCGTTGTCGTTCATGGCATTTATTCATTATTCTTTTTTGGGGTGGGGGGGGGGGCCGATGTGTTTGATTTGCGGAGAACCTTCATTACTCGATAATTTTCGTTTCATCAAACAATCCTTTAATCTTCCGTATACTTGGCTGCAGATTGTTTCCTTCCCACTACTTGAATGGCTATCAAATATGGGAATGCAGGATGATAGAACAAACGACCAACTCCAACTTCTATGGACCGAAATTCTAAGCTGCTTAAGAAGAAGTCAACCTCCTATAAACTTTGGTTCCGCTTTGCTCAAACTTCATGAACCTCTATTTGAAAAAACTCTCAATCACCCATATCCCTCTATTTCAGAACCAACCATCAACTTTTGGAATTCTACATTTGGTCAGCAAATTATTTTGGATTTCCCCTCGAGTCTTCTTTGTGTCCTGGACAAGCTATCCAGAAATGGAAGATTAAAGCTCCAGAAGAGAAGCCTACCATGTCTTGGGAAATGTCATTCTCCTGAGGAAGCCAATGATGCTGTACAGGGATATAGGATCTCTGCCAAACAGAACATGACTTCTAAGAGGGTGGAACTAGTGTTGGATAAACTAAAAGAGGGACCTCCTTTAAGCTGTAAAAAGAGGAGGCTAGAACTGACTGAGCATCAAAAGGAAGTTAGGAGAGCACAGCAAGGAAGGGAGAGGGATACTGGAGGACATGGCCCAGGAATCAGAACTTACACTACTGCGGACTTTACACAAGGTCACGATGATTCGCAAGAAAGCCAGGAGGAAATAAGAGATCCTGAAGCTATATTGCAGATGCTGATAAAAACTATCTGACTTGTTTTGAATGCAGGTTATAGATGACATTATACTCATGGAAGCCTGAATTATTATTGAGAGAAACCTATTTTAACATGTCTTGATTAGCAAATTTTAAATCGCAAAAAAATAAGGTATGTCAGAATATAATAATTTCTAGTTAGTAGTCAAATTTTGTTATTATTGATATAATACAAAATTCTTGATCATAAAAATAAAATAATGTATTTATGTATTAAAATAATATTTTAGCTAATTACTAAATACAATTAATTAGGATGCAGGTGTTATAAAATTTTTATAATAGTTAAAATTGAAAAAGAATTAAATTATATAAAGCAGTAAAGTTCATAAAAAATAAATTAAAATCTCATAAAGTAACTTTAAAATGGAGATGCCATAATATGATTATTTAATGCACTTGACATGTCTGTCCGCTATGGCGAGCTATAAGGTACCCTTATCTCTCGACTCTAGGTTCATCCACCACTCCAAAATCATCATTTTGGAGCACAATAAAAAGAAAAGTGATCCTCTTCTCAAGAAAGCAACATTTGATTTTTAATGAAATTTAATTTATTTTTAAAGAATTTAATCCCCTGTGTTGTGTTTCTCTATTTTAAAATTTATCGTGAGCCTCTCCTAGGAAAAAAAACTAGTAAAAATAGGAGGAGCATCTGAATATAAAAAGTCCAAAGAATATTTTTTTGACACCAGTAATAATGTTAAATTTATATATTTTCTCATTTTTTAAAAGGAAAATAGCATATTAAAAATATTTATTTCACTAGTTTTATCATGTAAAAAATAATATAAAATCCCATTAGTGATGTTTGTAATAAAGTTATGCATAAATACCATTTACCCAGACTCCAAAAGCCACTATTAGCTAGTTCCTTTAAGAATCCTTGTTTAATACGGCTTCTACTGTATATTACCAGTCTATTTTCATTTTACATCTTAATTCTGTTATCACTGACTTTCAATAAAATTATAATGACTTAAATACAAGAAAAAAAATCCTTCTCGAAAGACTAATTCTCACATGATAAACTCTCAAATATTTATTTATTAAACATTTTATTTTAATTACACACTGTTTATTTCTGAACGCGGAAAGATTGTACACTATGAAATAAAAGGAAATGAAAAAAAAAACAAAAAAAATGTGAAAAATGTGAAAAACGAAATAATGTACGAGGATTAAACTTATTACGTAAAAGTGAATGGCTTTTCGTTAGATTATATTATAAATATTTTATTAGTATTTACGTATATTTATGTTAAATAATTGATTATATAATAAAAATTTCATACACACATATATAT
>Ga0123340_1003496_pt1 | contig 14744 bp, 7 predicted proteins | sample SirMexnodulemix_FD_89961 | JGI IMG/M metagenome (GOLD analysis project Ga0123340, IMG submission 89961) | Root nodule microbial communities of legume samples collected from Mexico - Siratro Mexico nodule mix | ecosystem: Host-associated > Plants > Roots > Nodule | place: Mexico: Nepantla... | reverse complement strand
TTTTATATGTTTTTCTAAAACTTTTTTTCATAATGTTGATAAGTGACATAGATAAGTTTAATGTAAGATTAAGGACGGTACAAACACATTAACTATAATAGAAAAGAAGTCACAAACAAATGGTAGAAGATAATAAAAGAAAAAAAAGGAAATAATGATCAAAACATAAATAATGTGGTTTAATTAAAGTGTTAATAAACTTTAATTACAACTTAATATTAAAATTACAATTTAAAGTTTTTCTCTTTCAATAAACTTTCACCTAACTTGCTCACTTATTGTATCAATTCAACAAGTTTATGTTATTTTGTAATTTCTATTATAAGTTCTTATATATACAAGATAACTATTGTGACCAATTTTAACAAATTTCAGAATAACTTGAGACACATGTAGAATGCCTACAAGCTAAAAACATTGTTACCTATTAACGATAAATGCTATAATCTTACTAGACATTACAAAGGATTAGATACACTATTGAGACTATCATCTTTTAGTTCTTACGAGATGCATGTCTTCAACTATCATCTTTTAGTTTTTATGAGATGCATGTCTTCAACTAGACAATCTTAAAAAGCTAGACCTTTTGATAAGATTTACTAAACTGATTTTTACAAATCTCCATATAGGTTTAACACAAATATTTTAAATGAGAATCATTTTCACCAACTACTAAGTCCATTACAAGCTTAATCACCACTTAACTAGGTCAATTCCAAATAATAAAAGAATTTGTTGCCTGATAGAACTTTTGAAATAATGTCAATGAGGTTATGATTTGTTGAGACATTTATCACCTTCACATATTCACAGACAATTTCTTATCTTAAAATATATAGTTCGATGTCATTATGTTTCATCATTTGATGGTGGATTTGATTCCTTGGCGACTATATAGCACTATTGTTGTCATAGAAGACAATGACAACCTAGTCGTCATACACCTTTAGCTCTATAGTTACTCCCCACAACCACAAGGTTTTCTTCACCACTTCAATCATGACAATATATTCTACTTTAGTGGTTAACAAAGTTCCTACTTTCCATAGATTTATCTTCTATAGCTGATAACAGTACCATGTGCAGGTAATACATAACCTTAAGAGATCTTTTGGTCTTTAAACATTGAGCATAGTCCAAATCAACAAATCTTTTTATCTGAGCATCTTAGGCATATGTCTAACTCCATTATAAGTTAACACATTATAAATGATCCCTTATAATATTGAAGAATCTACTCAATTTTATAATGAGGTCACCAAAGATTTGACCTGAACTTGGGAACAACACTCACAACAATGTCGGGAGGAGTGAAAACCATTGTAGACATATGGAATTGCATCCACATAACTATGTTCCCGCACTCTCTTAGGAGATTATGCTTCACTCAACTTGTAATGAGAAGAAAGACATGTAGAAATAAGATTTGAGTTTGTCATTCCAAATTTATCAAGAACTTTTATGAGGTAGGTTTCCTAAGACATATATAGATGCTTCAAATCACATTGCTTAATAATCTCAACCCCCATAATCTTCCTAAAAACTCTAAGATCCTACATATCGAATTTACCATTCAGCTTAACCTTAACCTTCTCAACCTAAGGCTTACTATTACTTGTTATTAGAATGTCATCAACATACAAAAACAATACTATTGTACTTGCTCCCTTCAAAATCAATGATTGCAAGAAAGTTATCAAACCTTTTCTTTTATTGCCTTGGGAATTGTTTCAAACCATACAAGGATCCATTTAGCTTGCAAACATAATCATTATTGTCTCCTTCCTAAAATCGTTATAGTTTCTTCATGTAGATTATCTCAATTAAGTCTCCATATAAAAGTGCAATCTTAACATTCATTTTTTCTAACTCAAGATTAAACTCAACAACCATGACTAACAATGTTTAAATGAATTTGTGTTTGACCATAAGAAAGAAAGAAAATGTCATTATAATTAACTCCTTCCCTTCAAGTAGAGCTTTTCACCACAAATTTTACTTTGAATCGTTGTTGATTAGTTTCTAAACTTCTATCTTTGTGTTTGAAAATCCATTAAGTCCAAAGTTCAAGTATGGTTAAGATGAAGTGGTATCATCTTTTCATTTATGACTTCTAACCATTTAGTCTTCACTATGCTTGGAAGGGTAGACGATACACTACAGGGTTTATATTCTAACACCTCGCTTACAACTACTAAGGAGTATATAATAAGTTATTCATACCTCTTCTCTTTCTCCTTGTTCTATTTTTATTAGCAATGTTGTAATTATCATTTGCCTATTTAACTTCATCAAAAGCTTCTTATCTTTATTTTATTATCTAGTCTAACTCTACATTTTGTAGAAACTCATATGCTTCTTCTCTGTTAGATTCCAACTTAATGTTAGTCTTGTCACCATCACAACTACTCTTAACTCACATTCTAAAACATTTGACTTATGAGTCATCTCAGTTTCATTAAGACTACATCCATTTTTATACATTTCTTTAATCTTAACTCAAGACACCATAGAAATATGCCTTCATACATTTTGGATAGCTTATAAACATGCATTTAGTAACACATGCATCCAACTTCCCTTACCTTGTATAAGTATAGGTAACTATTAAGAAGTGGACTTTACATGTAAGGGTGGTCTGATAGCGGCCTAATAGTGGATGGCCCAATAGGCCCAACAACCTTGCTAGGATAAGCTCTGATACCATATTAAGTAGTGGACTTTAAGCCTAACTCAACCTTACCAAACCTGCTTGTAAGGTGAACTTTACACCTACTTATAAACTATTGAAAGACCTCATCTCTAATCGATGTGGGAACTCCAACACACCTCCTCACGTCGAGACTTCTCAACTTGAGTGTGAAACTTATATGTAAGGGTGGTCCGATAGCGGTGCAATAGCGGGTGACCCGATAGGCCCATGGCTCTGATATGATATTAAGAAGTAGACTTTAAGTCTAACTCAACCTTACAAAATCGGCTAGTAAGGTGAGGTTTGCACCCACTTATAAACTATTGAAAGGCCTCATCTCTAGTCAATGTGGGTTCTCTAACAATAATAAAAAAAATCTCTAAAATGGAAATATTTTCCCGAGGGATCTTCTTCAAGACACCTTCCTTGAAAGAGGAACCCTAGTTTCGAGTTCCCTTTAAGAAACTTGGGAAAGTAGTTTTCTTTTGAGTTTGTTACTGCTCTTGAGATGGTAATATTATACACCCTCACTATGTACTTCATGGTCACAAATTTTTGTAATGATTACTCATTCATAAGAACACTAAAATTTTAATGTTCTATTTAAAACAAAATTTCATGATGAATTTATGCATGACCATAACCACCAAATATGGATAATGAATGAAGAAAGTATTTAGGTTTAAGTACTTTTTTCTAAAAGAAATTAAACTATTAAGATTTAAATACTTTGTTCTCCTTTTGGTTGCAAACATTATTCATTCACTTGTCTACAAAATAATTTGGACCAACTTTTGCTTAACAAACATATGTTATGTTGCTTATTTTAAGCAACCTTTGATAGTGGCCTTGTTTATGGGGAAGGCTATAAGTTGTTTCCAACTAAGTTTGCCTATATCTCATGTGGGCTCTTCAATTGCATAAACCATAACCAATCATAATTCAGAAACAACTAAAGTATGTCATTAGAGGCTCAGAATCCTAATTTTATTACTTCTTCTTTATTGTTCGCATGTTGCATTGTGAAAATTAGCAACATAAAAGTATTCTAATATTGTGAAACATAAGAGGTATGAAATTTGTTTCAAATGGGAAAATACACACATGATGAAAATCCTTACGTAGTATGAGTTACAACATTTAGCTTAAGTTGTCTTTCTACAAGGACTTGCTCCCATACAAACATAAAATTCGTCATGACTCCTTTTCAATTATATAAAAACAGAAAATTCCAACTTAAACATGTACATGCTATGGCAACCGTCAAAGACTCTTCAAATAATTATTTTTATAACTTAATCAAGAAAATAGTGCAAAAGGGAGGGTGCTTATCGTATGCTACAAGTTGGAGGTGTAACACCCCAACTATTATATAAATATTTGTTGTTTTATTGGGAATATTATTTTATATTAAGATTGTCATAGAGAGAACATTAATCATAATATAATATCATAGATATAAATGTATGTCAACATTTTACATCCTTGTAATTATTCTTAATATATTACAAAAACATATAAGTTTTGTACAATAATAAAAGTTCTACATTAGAATTTAGAATTATTTATGTATTGTATATATCCTAAATATGTTAAAACTAAGTTCTTCATGATTCAACATTCTAGAGAAGATCTCCCGAAATTCTCATGAACAACTCTTACAGAGCAAGTTTCGCTTCTACTAGTAAAATAGGTACATATGAAAGAAAAGTATGAAAAAGGAGTAAGGTTTTCATCAATCTTAATAAACTTGACGTACAATGTAAACAATGGGAGTTTTATGACTTGACCTATAACCATAAAACTTAATCTCACTTTATCAGACTTGTGGATCTATATACCACTTTTGATGATCCACCTTGAACATCAAAAGTTACTTGGGAAGTGCTTAGGTAGTTGAGTATTTCTCACAAAAAACATTGGTACAATCATGATTATTTTTCTCGAAAAAAGATATGTACTGACTATCTAACCTTGATGATGCTAAGTAGGTATCAGATAATACCAAGTTTGTCTTATGAATATCCTAGTTCAGGGAGCTATGCTGAACTATCCAGATATTCACTTACTTGGAAATACATCCTTAGATCCTACCATGGTCCGTGCCTTTCATCCCGCAATGTACCAAACTCTGACTTCCCAAATACATACGCTCATACATTAAAATAATCCCAACTATTTAAAACCTACGACTCTTTTACAACAGACATATCCTTGACATTTTCAAGAACCACATAACATAATAACCATTAGGATATATCATATTTATCTTAATTAATAATCGACACACACCATTCAAATAGATACTATTATTAAAATAATAATAGAGCATATAGATAACTTTTTTTTATAAAAGTTCATAAAAATATTTACTTTTACTTTATATGTATTTTTTAATTATATAAAAAATGACATTTAAAATATTACTAAATAAAATAGGGTTTAAAGTAAGAACTTTAAATAAATATAGATTGGTAAACAAGATAAATATGTAACTGGAGATAAACTAAATAATGAGTATTAATTAAATAAAGATCATCATTATGAATATGAAGATAAAGTAAACAACATAAATAAATAATTGAAGATAAATAAATAAATAAGTAGAACTAGTGAATAATTGTAGATAATAAAATAAATAGGACTAATGCATAATTGATGATAAATTAGTTAAAATAAATAGAATAGTGCATAAATGGAGATAAATTACATAATATAAATAAAATCTAACTGAAAATAAATAAATGACATAAATAAATAAATAAATAGGATTAGTGTGTAACTGGATATAAATTAAACAACATAAATAAATAGATAGAATTAGTGTGTATAACTGGAGATAAATAAAATAAATAAATAAATAAATAAATAAAACAAAAGGAAAAAGAAAACAAGACCATGCATATTAGACATAACATGTATGCCACTACTCTAAAACCCTTAAAGCCGCTAATTATGGTATGTCTTTCTTAGATTCCCAAAATTATAACCTAACTCAAGTTGTATCCATCCATGTGAACATATCAACAATGTCTTCATCCTATTTCACCTTGGTTACCGATATTATCCATCAAAATAAAATTTGTAATGTTTAAGGTTTACACTATTCATCAACCAAAAAATTAAACAACATCAATCTTTACAAAAGAAATCAGTAGGGAAAAATACCTTACCTTTCTTAGGAAAAATACACATGTTCAAGAATTTGAAGACTGCAACTAATCTATCACGGAAAACACTAACTTAGACTACTTGATGCAAACCCGTTTTCAAGATTGCAAATAGGAATAAAGAGGTTACTAAGCTAGAGCTTTGATCGGGAGCTTATTAAAAGATTGAAGCTAATTGGGCTTGATTGGGCCTCCAAACAAACTTTTGAATCCAAATTCAAAATAAGATAATATCACTTTAAAGATTTTGGAGCTTCAATATTCTAGGACCTCTATTTCTAAAAATTGTATACAATATTATTTTTTGTGTTGTATTTTGGACCACGTAGACTAGGATTTTGGGTGTTGTATTTTGGGCTAAGTAGTATAGTATTATGGGTCTCGAAGCCTATAAAAAGAAGTGGACAACAACCTTTGAAAGAAGCCTCCAAGAAGGTGAAAAATGAGTTGAAGAAGGCACCATATGACACTCAAAGTGGGCGCCATATGAGAGCTTCTTCTCCCAGTTTCTTTTGCCACTTGTCGACCTCTCATTGAGAGTATTTGAAGCTTGGACTCCAAGCTACATTTGCCATATAGTACTGTCTCAATGGAGAGGATCCTCTCCACTCATGGCTCGCAACTTGTTAAGTTTCTATTGGAGAGTTTTTGAGAAACTTGCAAGACAAGTCATCTTTTAGTCTATAAATAGGTGACTTGTAATTAAGAATTCAACTTTGGAATGAATGAGATTAGAAGTGTTGTTCAAATGCCTCTTCTTATTCTAGAAGCTATCTCTAAAGTAGTATCAATTTTAAGACTCTCTCTAGTTTCCTCCTAAGAGTGTTGGCCTAACCTTGCTCTCATTCACTTTCTAATCCATCTCATAAGTCTAAAACTCTATAAATTCCATTGCATCATCTTCAAACAACAACACCATCACACAATCTTGGAAGAAGCAAAGATGAAGCTAAGATTGCATCACTACCTCACCACCCAACCAAGGCCAAAACGAACACACCCTACCACAACGACAACAAAAAACATCCACCAACCACATAACACACCACCATGACAGCAAATCAGAGACACAACTTACAAAAACCCTAACAACGCTAGACGAAACCAAATCAGACTGAAGACAAACCCATCAAATAAAAACAAAAAAATCTCAAAATTTGAAATAAAATTCAACAACAATTTTTAGGACCCACAATTTATGAAAATAACATTATTTTTTGGCACGTCTACAATTGTCTAGAGAAATGACATATGAAGATGTGAATTATTAGGATTCTTTTCGAAAAGGGAGCTAACATGAAAACTTGGTGTAGCTTGTAGTGGAGAGGTACCAAATTATCACCATCAATGATAAACAAATTCGCTTTAGTAAATAAAATGGATCCGATTAATTGAGTAACATTTTTTAAAGTAAAAAAATATTGTAGAAAAGAAAAATCATTTTTATATTTTTATATAAAAATTATATTATCAATATATATTATTTATTCTTAATTAAATAACACCTTAGAAAAGGTTTTTACACAAACCTAACACAAATTTATAAAAAGAAGCCAAAATTCTGCACCATTCATTTATGAGAAATCCTCAGAAAAAAGGTAAAAGGATTCAGTTAAAAAAAAAATAAATTGTGGAGAGATTTATTCATTATTTCTTTAAAAGAGGTGTATTTCAGAAAACATTTCTTTAATTTTCGTTACACTCTAAGAAATAATAGAGAACATCTAGTGTATAATGTCAAGTAATTTATTGTCACAAATTTTTCTAAAATACATTTAAAAATATAATTTCCAGGTAAAACTTGTTAAAGAACGAATGCTTTTATAATGTTAGTATATTATTACAGCTAATAATCCAACTATATTTATACTTAAAATAATGTTCTTAACATTTTCCAAATAATAATAAATAGTATTTTGTGCGAGGCAGAGGAAGGAACGTAAGAGAAGACGCTATATAAGAGACTCGCTCACGAACTTCGAATATTCGGAAACAGAACCTGAAGAAGAGTGAGTGAAGACCCTTCTTCTCCATACTCTCTCTTCTTTGCTTCCAACCTTCTCTGCAAGATCCTTCTTTTCTTTATCTCACTCCACTTCCCAGGTCTCTCTCTCTCTCTCTCTCTCTCTCTCTCTCTCTCTTTCTCTCTCTCTCTCTCTAACTCTCTTTCACTTCTTCCTATTTTCTCTCAAGTTCCATATCTGTTGCCGATTCGATTATGGCGGGAACTCACGTTTTTCGCCGTTTTCCTCCGTTCTTGCCGTTTCCTTTTCCCCTTTTCTCGTTAACGCTCATGTCACGCCGTCACTTCCTCCGATGTTCCTTTCTTTTTTTCTCGACACTCCCGTAGCTGCATCGTTTGCGTGTTTCGTTGCCCAAACTTCATTTGTTCCAAAATCGCCAAAATGCCACATTCTAGGGTTTCCCTTAATCCACCCCCAATGCCCCATTCGGGCCTGCAATGCTGACCGTTTCGTTTTTCAATGTATCACCATTTAATTGATGTTAGATATTATATTAAATGTAAAAAGCATTGCTATTTTTATTGTTGTTATTCTATCATTTTATTTTAACGAAGAAAAGACTAAAAAAGGTCGAAACTTTTGCATGCATTTTTTTTTCTTATGACATGCAATGTTTCGAGTGGTTTCTGTCTTATATGGCTGAAAGAGTTCTTGAATTCTTGATGCAGGGTTTCTCTGATTGATAGCGACTGAGGCTTTATATTCCAATGCCGCTTTTGAGGAGAAAGCCTTTTGCCCTGGCTGAGCCACCTAATGATTTGGAGCCATGCGAGAGGCTTTTTCAAATTCGATTTACTAAAGAAATATTTCGCGATTATAAGTATCTTTTGTCGTTTATTTATTTATATAAAATTTTACCTGTCTCACTTAATTACTTGGAAGAAACCAAAAGAAGAGCGTGATTTTGAGATGAAGAAGTTGAATACTGAAATAATGAATTTTTGTACTTTTTTTGCCTTTTTGACTATTTGTTTAATGGTTGGTATTCCTTGACACGAACAAGTGATTATTTAAATCGTTTAAATCAATACCGCCAGAGGGTTTGGACGTGCAAAGTAACTGGAAAATCTGGCTTGACTTATGAAGAGGCTCTGGTGTCGGAGAAGCATGCCAGTGAGAAAGTTCAACAGATTCCGGAAGAAGTAATGGCACCTGCACTTAGGATTATTCAGTACAGTAAGTTCTATTTTGGTCCAAAGTGAAAACAAAAAAGTTTATGTTGATGGAAAATGAACTGTTTGTTTCTTTTTTCTTTGTGGCTTGTTATTGGTTATGCCCATTTGTTCTGCATGGGTGATTTGAAGTTTTGAATGTTTTCTGCATTTGTTGAAATTAAAATATATGGTTCAGAAAGTCGGCTTTTAATTTGTTTTGTTTATAAAGGTGTGTTATCGTTAAAAGCTTATGATATACAGTATTTTAAACGCCTGTGGAAGAAAGTAAGATGCTTGTGCAGAATATGGTGTGCAGAACCCAAGTAATGTATGTGCATATTGAATCCTGCAGTAGGGGCAGTGACTTTAGGCTGTGACGTTGCTTAATTGAATGATTGAACAAAAAGTATATCATGCTACCATCCACAATGTTATTTGAAAGAGAATGTTTCCTTTGTGGTTTGGGAGTGGTTTTTAAGGGTCTACAAAATTGTTTTAAATTAATTGTTCCTTCTTTCATTACAGGAAGTAGTCTACCAAGTTACAACCTAGCAGTTCAATGCAAGTAATGCTTTTTACTGTTTATTCTATAAATTATCCTAAGCCTCATGTCTATCTCATACGTTGGTCTGGTTAAAGATGAGTAGGCTTTGGCTAATTAGATGGTATAATAGATTAAATTATTGCTGGATAAAACAAGCCTTGCCAAATATGGCTTTAGGTTGCTTGTATATATCGAGTGGGATCCTCTTCAATTTGTTTTGGTAGACAGCAGTTTACGGGAGGGGAGCTTGCCTCATTCCAAGGTCTGGACACAAGACTCAGGGAGTTCTGGAAATGGTAGCTAAGAGTTATAGATGATCCACTAATGTAGGATTAGCTAAGTAATATATGTCTGCATCCTAACATCTTGTGACTTTGAGGCAACTAAGAACTGTGGTTTTGATGACTTTTCCCTTCAGATTGCTTAAATTGTGACTCATCAATTTGTGGATGGCTCTAACTTTTAATCAAACAATGCTATTCATCAAATGAAGGAGTTTGCTAAATCCATGTTATGTATTATTATGAGTGATTATGACAATTTTTCTTAGAAAGATTCCTAGAATTTTGAAACTTTAAAAGCTATGCTTGTTTAAGAATTGTATGAATTTTTTTTTGGACAGATATAATAAGGTGTTTTATGTCTTTACTCTTTTCCTGATATAAATGCTTGCACTATTTTTCATTCTGTACATTTAAGTGGTCTTTTGTTATTGCAGGCATGCTCCCTTTGAAGGATCTTGTTGATTCTATTGCTGAAAAGTTGAAGGAGCAGTTGTTTGTGGGCTCTCAATTGTATGGAAAAAAGAATGACAGAGTGTGTCCTTGCAAAATATTGGAAGTGATGCACGAAGATGCTAAAAATGTCAGCTATGTGGTGGCTTGGCTTGATGAAAGCAATAATGTTATTGAAAGAGCAGAAATCAGTTCTCAAGATTTGGTGCAGAAGAAGCCACCTTTTAGTCGAAATATTTTGAAGTCTTTTGTCCGTGAATGCACATATCGAAATGCTCCTTGGGTTTTACATGATAAACTTGCTAAAAAACATGGAATCTCAACTGACATTCCAGAGGAGTTAAGAGGAAAGGTTTCCTTTAACAATGGGTTTGTGGTCTTCACCAAAAAAAGAAAGCATGAGGTAGGTAGACACAGGGAGGTGGTAGTTTCAGTTTCTATTTTGTTTCATACAAAATTAAAAAGGAAGAGAGTACAAGAACTCCCAAACGTCAAAATTTATAGATTTATAGCTTACAGCCTTCTGATTGGTTTGTAAATAAATTTATGATTTGTTGTTTCAAATCTATCATGTTCAGGAAGAGCCAATCAAATATCCAATTGATGATCTATTAGTGAAGCCTAGTCCAGATGAACCTGTTTTCTGTAGTCGTCCTTCTCCATCAAGAGACTTTAATGTTCCCATTTATTGTGTAGGCGATCTCATAATGGTTTGGGATTTTTTTATGTCTTTTGGTAAGCTGTTACATTTGTCTCCTTACTCTCTCAAAGATTTTGAAAATGCAATCAGTCACAAGGATAGCAATGTAGCTCTCCTAGTGGAATCTCATGCAGTACTCTTTCGTGTGCTCATCAAGGGTGATGATGAATACCATGCAGCTGTTCAAAACAAATTACCGAAGAAGGTTGGTGCCCCTCAAGTATATTCTTTTTGTTAGTGTTGTGATGGATAAAGATTGGTCTCAATTATGTTTTATTTTTAGTATTCATGTATCATCCTTTACTTGTCCCTTACTGTTTTTCATATGTAAATGTCTGATGCAATTTTTTTTTTCAGATTACAATGATTAGTTGGAAAGACTATTTATGTGAGTTTTTAGAAATGATCAAAATTCCCAAGCTGCAGCAGTATGAAGCAACAGTTAAACGGGGACATTATGGTTATGTTGATGTCAATGCTAAATTAGAAATCTTTCGTGAATTAGTCAATCGAGCCCTTGATACTGCTATTGTCAGGGAAAAATTGGATGAGTTTATTAAACAAAGGCGGGTACTGGGTGCTGCTAAAAGGGAAGAAGCTATTGAAGCTTCTGTGAAGAGAAGAAAAGTAAAGGAGCAGTTGAAAGCTAATTCTGGAAGCAACTGTGGTGAGAATGGACGTCATCTTGATCAGGATACAACTGTGTCAACAGATAATAATAATCACAGAATACAGAATGGTAGTATTGGAAAGAATAGAAACAAAGAGATAGAATCATCTAGACAAAAAGATGCATGGGATAGGTTGGACTTGTGTGCTGTATCTTCATGTCTTTATGAAAATCTACAAAACACATTTTTCTCTATTTCTGGGTTATTATTGTATTTAACGTTTTTTAAAAATATATTAACAGTGGCATCAAGCATTCAAGCCCTGCTTCAAAAATATCAGCAGAAAAGTTTGATTGTAAGCTGAATCGATCTGCAGAATTTGGAAAAGTATACAGAAAGGAATCACAGAAACAACCAAAGGGCGATAAGGATCAATCAGAGAAAAGCTACGAACAAAGGGTGAAACTTGTTTCCCTTATTCAACTGTTTTATGTTACTTATGTTGAAGTTTATATTTTAATGAAGTTATTTATTATAGAGAGAATATTTTGATCGGGAGATAGAGAAATGGTGTATTCGTACAAGTTTCCTAGGTATGGACAGATATTATAATAGGTATTGGTGGTTTTACCGTGATGGAAGGATATTTGTTGAAAGTCCTGAATCCAAGGAGTGGGGATACTACAGTAGCAAGGGAGAGGTACTTGATACATATGCTATATGTGCATTTTCTACAAATAAATCTTTTCTAATTTTCAGTTGGCATGCTTGAATTTGAATAGCTTGATGGACTGATGAATTCACTGAATTGCAAAGGCGAAAGGGAAAGGGCGCTGCTGAAACAACTGAAAAAATATTATAGTAGAATATGGTGAGTTAGATTTGCTTCAGTTGATTTCATTGAAATGAACATTTGGCTTTTCCCCCTCCTTGATTTCGTTTCCCACAATGCTTAAGCTATTTCATGACAATTCTTCAGTAAAAGCCTTAATTATGGATTTTGTGGTCCTAGCCAATATTAACATTTGCTCAATAGATGCTGCTTGCGAGTAAAAGAAACAGAAGGAATAATTCAGAAAATTGCTTTTATGTGTACTGGTAAATTATATAAAAGGATCTTCAAGTTGTGCTAATATAATAGAAGTATTGGCTAACTGTAGCAGATTTTAACATGAATACAGTTAAATTAATTGTGGTAAAACAAATAATATAATTGCTGTCTTGTCGAACTTATAATCTTTCTTTGAACCTGTGACGTAAAGTGAACCAGAGATAGATATACTTTGAAAACTGAGAAATGGGGATTATTTAAAATAATTGTTTAACAAATAATTTTATTACATAATTATTCTTTATTTTTAAATCGGCAAAATTTTAAAATAATTGAAGAATATTTTAAAATTTTAGAAGAGAATGAAGATTAAGGTATCTCTATGTTCATTCTTCTAATGATGAAGGATTTGTATTTTATCAACATTTCTCCCTTGACTTGTGAGGTTCTTTCCTTTTTTTGATGTGTGTTTACAGCTCAGAATTGCAGAAAAATTCAAAGGATTTGTTGCATAAGATTGCCCTGGATGATTCTGTGGTCAGAAGGTCCACTCGTGTTCGCGCACCACCTAGGAAGAATCCTGCCAAAGCTTTCCTTAGATATGTAAACAAGTGGAAAGAAGAGTAAGTGAATCAAGGTGGTCTCACATTTTTGAAGTCTGAACTTTTGAGCAACTTGGGTTTTTATACATTAGGTGGATACATTTTTGGGGGAGGGTCAGTCAATCCCTACTTTATATATAGTTACTAGGTTCGTGGTTTAGAGGGAATAGGAATTTTTTTCAACCCAGTTTTGGAAGATGGACAAGCATTCATTTATGCTTGTTTTTGAAATTTTGCACATAACGTTGCATGATAGTAGAATCTAGTATAAAAATGACGTTTTAATCTACATGTGGCCTAATTTCGCCATTTTGGTTCTAGAATCGCTTATATCTTAATCTTAGAGTGAACATAGAGATAACTCAATCTTAGGTACCATTTTGTGATTGTTTGAAAGAATGGGTGGCATAACTTAGTGAGTTCTATCATTTGTTTGTTGAGTTCCACATTATTATTAAAATGTAAATAAGGAAGTGTAATCTCTTTGGGATCAATGTAGAGAATTGATGGTTGAAAACAAGTTCCGTTTAGTAAGTTCAGGGTTCTTGTTACACGGGGAAAGTAAAAGGAGTTTATCAGAAGAAACGTGTGGACCTGCACTGCTTCCAGGTTTGAGATAATGGAATGTTTATTAAAGGTGTAACACGAAGATACCTTCAATAAATGATTTTCGTCAATCCAATTATTGGTTCATTGAAGATATTGTCTTGAATTTCCTCCCTATAACCGATCCAAATTATTGGAACATATTGTCTCAGGCAATGACTTCATTGCAACCTACATTTGCTCAAATAAACAATTTTAAGATAATTTACTGTTTTTAATAATGTGGCAACAAGGGAGAATTCTTTAGGTTGCATTTGGTTGTTTTATTCTTTTTCAGTTTTCAAATGTTTATTCGATGAAAAATACTATTTCATTATTTGCTAGTAAACCAAGTAAAACAAGAGAAATGAATACTTTTGCCGAACAAACATTTCCTTAACATTCCAAACAAAAACATTAAACTGTAGTCCCGACCAATAATGTTTTTACATGTTTCCATTTTTATCTGTGCAATAAAATGGGTTACTTTAGTCGAAAAAAATGGGTTTCATTGTAGAAATAAGTTTTTCAAACAAATTTAAGTATTTTTTTAATTAAATTTTTACTAAAAATTTTGTTCTATTATTTATTTTAATTTTTTATATATTTTAATTGCTTCTATATCATTTGATTTTAATATAAATTAGGTTTTTAATTAATTGAAAGCCACTAAGATTTATAAGACTTAAAATTTAATTAAACTGATATTTTTCGAGACAAGTAAATAATAAAGTACTCTAATTATAACACACTTTATTGTGAGAATTGAGATGTTGTTAGTTTTTCTTTTTTTTTTTTTATATCAAAATGTTTATAAATATTAGAATTATTTAAAATTTTTAATTAATTTTTTTTTTTGGTTTTATTTTTTTTT
>Ga0123340_1003495_pt1 | contig 14745 bp, 17 predicted proteins | sample SirMexnodulemix_FD_89961 | JGI IMG/M metagenome (GOLD analysis project Ga0123340, IMG submission 89961) | Root nodule microbial communities of legume samples collected from Mexico - Siratro Mexico nodule mix | ecosystem: Host-associated > Plants > Roots > Nodule | place: Mexico: Nepantla... | reverse complement strand
GTGATACTAAGAAATAATTTAATTAATTGAAAGAAAAGAAAGACAAAATATATAACATTGGGAATTTATGGAAAATTCAAATTTTTATTGTGCATGAACTAAAAAATGTGATCCATAAATTAAAAAAGAAAAATCAAATTGTGAGAATAAAATAATTGCATGAACATAAAATAGTTATCTTTTATTCAATACAAGTAGTCTTAATATCCTTGATTTGATTTTAGTGGTTGACCATAAAAGTCGTTCCAAAAGTTTGATATTCATAAAGCTTTGGTCACAATTTCTTCTAATTTTCAAATCTTAGTAGAACACTCAAAGTCTCTTATTTTTTTTTCTGGTAGTCAGAACTATTGGTTAGTAAATTAACATCCGATTGATTGAAAAGCAAAATGTATTTAATCGTAAAAGTAAAATTGTAATATTGGCGAAATTGAAAGGTCAATGGTAGAAGTTCCCAAACTGAAATCGACAAACAAAATTCATGAAAATGTTAAATGCGTATAATTTTGAATTTAAGATTATAAAATGGGTGAAATTAAAAGTTTAATATTTATATATATGCTATTAAATTATAATAATGATAATGATAATAATAATAATAAATTATTATTATTATTATTATTATTATTATTATTATTAAAATACTCTTAGAATAGTTTACTCTTAATCTTAACTTTGTTTAATATTTTACATTAATTGTTTGAGATTAGTCAGGTGATATACGTACTTAATTTTCACTCTTAAGAAAACATAACATTTTTGCTCTAACATGAATAGTGTAATTCTCTTACCTCTTCATTAATATATAGGTGTCTAGGCCAGAGAATTTCTTTGAAATTCAAAATGAGGTTGAAGCTGGCATTTATCAGCAATCATTGGTTTAACTTTTGGAGACAAAAGACAGAACCATTATTGGAAAGAATTCATGGCATCGAAGGTGGAGTTCCGTTTTTTAGAAGTTGGACAAGATAAAAACAAAAGGGGAGTTTATATTCAATAATTTGAAGCGCTGATATCTCAAACGCTCAACGTCTGAGATGTTTATTAATCAGATGTTGCAGAAAATAATTGTCCAATTGAAGCAAGATTCGGAGTCCAATAGCAAGTATAATTTGGAAAATTATAATCTGCATTACAAGGGACGGATGGTATTAGCAAAAAATTCGGTATGGATCCCAAAGTTAATGAGTGAGTTTCATGCAATTCCTTTGGGAGGTCATTCTAGGATGTATAAGACTTATTCAAGGAACAATTTTGCAGATGAGGAATCAGATGGACACAACCCAAAGATCCAGGAGAAATCTTCATTCATAGTGCACCCGTAGAGCACGTCTTAAGTTCGTGGAAGAACTTAAAATTTTAATATAACAAGGGCAAATTTAAAATTTTAAAATCTATGCGGGTGCAAATGAAAATTATAGGGGCGTAGAAAGCAATGCCCACAGATAAGGGCTTATAGCATAACACACAAAACAGACAGCTTCTTCCTGCACCTCAATAGAAGAACTAAATATCATTTTACTCTCTTCATTTTCTTCATCTCCTTAGCTGCACCCTCTTCTCGTATTTCAGATTTAACTAATAATCTACAATAATTTCTTTTTTTATATTCCAAAATCCAGAATACAAAAAATTGTTTTCATTGTGTAATCCAAAATATATTTAAAAATAAATTACATTCCAGGATTATATAATTCGATATACAAATTTTGGAAGAGTATTTTTGTATTTTTTGAAATATGGAGGTGTAGGAAGAAAAGCACAGAGGTGCAGGAAGAAGCCGTCCAGAAAACAGTACTGCTAAGGCACAGCCCAACATGCAATACAGCAATGCCAAAAAAATCCCTCGCGTGGGGTTTGCATATTAAACATAATGGAGCATTTATAATGCATCTCAACTACAAGCAGTTTAACATTAATTCTGGGAGTGGTCCTACAATTTTAAAGAGTGAATCAACTGGACACGCCCAACTCTGATGTTTAAATCTAACTCCCATTTCGTAAATCCATGAAAAAGAAAGAACTAGTGGTTAATTTTGCTCTCAGAGTACAGGGGAAGAGGGGGACATATTTACCCAGGAACAAGCAATTACCCAGAAATAAAGCAACAAAAGTAAATTTATACAGATTTAGAGCTAAATCGTATATCGCTGTTAGAAGCAACCAGGGCTGATAGTTATTTCCTTTCCAATTTGAGCTTTTAGTGATGATGAGGTCAGGATAGAAGAGAGACAAGAGAAACAAACTCCAGGGTGACACGGCCCTTGGACCTTGTGTTGATGACAAAATGCTCCGGGTACTTTCTTAACAGCATAAGCAAACCATACCAAGGCTTCCCTTTGGATTCAGGACCCGGCCAATCTTCTGATGTCAGATACCTCCTCACTCTACTATGATGCCAAACACTGCTATATTGCTCCAACAGCTAAACAAAAAGAAAAAAATATATATATAAGTTGAGCACTCAGAATTAAATGAACGAGTTCATGTATCATTTACCAGCAAGTTTTAGATGTATCATGATGCATTTTAAAGCTTATACTATGCTAATATTGACGCGTAGCAGATTATCACTCGCGCCATTATTTTCATATTCTCACTCTGTTCGTATATATAATAGATGGAAAAGCATCACACTACTAGACTGACAATTGCCACAAAAACATCAATATTACATTGTAAGCTCTCTCAGAAAACCGCTTACTATTAGACAACAATGTAACAGGTTATCTAACCCGAGAAATCCTACAGTAATTAGCCAGATGGATAATTGTGTCAATACAAAAAAATTGTATAAGCCATGAGCTTGAGAATTTTAAGTGGCTGGAATCAACAAGTACAGGAGTATTTATGAATAAAATCTGTTGCTCTGAAATTTATAGAAAATACTAGGAACATTTACTAGGGTTTTTATTTCCTACTTTCATTTTTAAATTACAAAGTTGTCACTTTGTTTTCAATATCTTAGAAAGTGGATTTAATTCTAACTCAACCTCACAAAACTGCTGTTAAAAAAAAAAACTCACAAAACTAGTTTATAAGGTAAGGTTTGCATCCACTCATAATTTGATCTTATCTATAGTCAATATAGGATTTCTAACACACCCCTCATGCAAGACTGAACATATGAAACATGTGATTAGATATTTGTGGGTGATCCAACATCAACCCAATAGTGGGTGGCATGACAAACCAAAATGTTTCTAGGATTGACTCTGATATCATCTTAGAAAGTGGATTTTGAGCCTAATTTATCCTCACAAAACTGGTTTATAAGATGAAATTTACACTCACTTATATATCACGTCAGAAACATTGTTTCTAATATTATTCATAAAGGAGCAAATGCTCTTAAATAGAATACAAAGACCTAATAACTGAAAATCCTAATGGGTATAATCTATTCTTATAATTCAAGATCAATGATCCTCTAACTTTTGAGGTGCCTAACTTTTGGTTTTTTCACCCCATTTTGTTGTATGGTATTCACACCATTTATTATCCCTTGTTCATTGAGGAAGGAGGACAATGTTTAGTTGAAAAAAATCTACGGCATTAACTAATGGTTCTCAAACTTATTTTTAATTATTTGGATGAAGTTTTTGAAAACTTAGCCCACTCAACTCTTTTGTTTCAAGAGAAATACCCATGACACTCGAGTGCAATCATCAATAAACATGACAAACCAATGAGCCCCAGATTGGTCAGGAATACTAGGTGATCCCCACACATCACTACGTACTAATGCAAAGGGAATAGGCATTCTTTTATTACTAGAAGGAAAGTCAACACGCTTGTGATTCGCAAATTCACAAGTATCACAACAAAACACTTTTACGTCAACTTTTTGAAATAAATTAAGAAACCATAATTTCTAAGGTACTGAATGATGGATGACCTAAACAAAGGTGGTATGATCAGATTTTTCCTTTATTGGAGAGAGTGGTTTCTGACATCAAGACAAGGGAATTTGACTATTGGTGTTATGCATCTTGTTAGCATCCTATAGAAGGTAGAGCCCATTCCTTAGCAAGTCCAATCATCTTCCTATTCCTTGATCCTGAAATTGGTAGGTTGTAGGATTAAAAAACCCAAACAAAGTAAATCCATTGTAAGCTTGTGAACAAAAATCAAATTGGCAAGTAATTTGGACACATGCAAAACATCCTTCAAAATTAGATTATGATTTATCATAATATCTCCTTTTCGAGCCATTGTAATGAAAGTTCCATCTCCAAATGCAATTATTTTGTTGCTTTGACAAGGTCTATAAGATATAAACCCATTAGATGAGTGAGTCATGTGGTCTATGGCTCCAAAATCAACTACTCAGGCACCTTCTTTAGAGGAATTTAACGCATTAAGTGCATAGGAGTAAGGAATATTACCTACAAATACTAAGGAGCAATTACCTGAGTTTGCAAGTTTTGTTAATGTGTCCAACAACCTCTTTAATTTCATAATCTCCTGTCTTAAACTCTGTGGTGGGTTGTGAAGAATTGCCTCACGCTGGGCCTATTTATGCCATACGGACTTTAGTATGTCCTCCACCTTTATTTCCTTTAGGTGTCCAGTTCTGGTTTGGATTTGAAGGCTTCCCATGAAGTTTACAGCACTTGTCTTGAGTGTTCACGACTTCTTACAATAGGTAGACCAAAGGGAGTCTTTATTATCTCCTTTAGTATATCTATTCCTCCTACTTCATTTCCAGATGAAGCAATCTGCCCTTGTCCAACTTTCTTCCCCTTGTTTTGTAAAAGCAAGGCTGAACTTTCAGTTGATAGGGGTTCTAACATTACTCCTCTACAGCCTTCTTCTGCACAAAACACAGTCATTCTCTCATTGAGTAAGGATGGGTCCTTCCCTAGCACTTAAATTCTAACAGGGTCAGATTTATTGTTTAATCCTATTGGGAACTTGAAGATCCTGTCCTACACCTCGTAGCGTTTAAGTAGGTCAGCATCTTCATTGCATTCTGCTTCAAAGTGCTCATCATGGTCTAACTCCTGCCACAAATTTTGTAGTGTATGGGCATATTCACTAACTAAGTAATTCCCTTGTTTTGTACTTGAGATTCGCATCTTACTCTCTCATATATTTGGGCAGCATCACCAACTTTCGAATAATTTACTTTACAAATATCCCATACCTCCTTAGTTGTCTTCATAAACATGCAAGTATCACTCACCTCTGGTGTCATGCCATTCCACAACCATGATAGTACAACCACATCTGCCTCGTCCCATGCTGCAAATTTGGGATCCAAAGAATGTCAAGGGTTGAGATGACTGATTCGCCCTTCCCCTTTAAAAAGGTTTGGACAAAGTAAGACCATTTTAGGTAATCGTTCCCATTAAGCCTAAGGCATGATTGAACATTTTGCAGTTCAACATTACCCAAATTGTCTTATTGGTTAAGGGTTCTTTGAGTATTGGACATTTTTAAGGTTTGAAGTATGGCAATGCAGACTCAGAAGGAACACAGTGGAATAAGAAAGGGTTGTGGAGTTGCAGCAATGCAGGCTGCGCACGTGAATACAATGGAAGAAAGAAAGGATAGCGGTTTTGCAACAATGCAGGCTGTGCAAGAGATTACACAGGCTCCTGAAAAATACCATGTCAGAAAAACTGTTTTTGATATTATTCAGAAGACCAATTGCTCTTAAATAGAATACAAAGACTAAATAACTGAAAATCCAAATTTATAATGTATATAATCTATTCCTACAATTCAGGATCAATGATCATGCACAATAAATATAAAATATACTGTCAGCCTATTAATCCTCCTAATTATGTAATTAAAACTGTACAGGGAAATATTAACTGTAGGATAAATCATGAAATTCTGACATACTATAAATTGACCTTATCTCTAATTAATATAGGATGTCCAACACAATATTTTTATCGTTCTAAGAGATTTGTAAAGAGAAGAAAGAAGACAGAATTTATTTTTCCTATGCAAATCTTTGAAATCAACAAACATATGGAACACATAGCAACAGTTCTATAGTTAGAAAATGAAAACATAAATTATGAAAGCAGAAATATAAACACATGCAAATGCTCTCTTATATTTGGAATTGGAAATTCATTTTCACTATAGCTGCCTACAAACAATATCCACCCAAATTTGTTTGGATTTGCTTATAGCTTCAATTGTTGTGGTTGGCATTTTCCCTTATTTGTTGAGTCATTTAATTCTTATGAGGAAGAATAATAAAACAAGCTTTGTTCAAATAATCTATCCAGGTCGTGAATAACAAAATTGTACCACTATAACAACATTGCATCACATAGTGGCAGCTGGCCACTATTCTGAGGTAGTTATATTGTGTTTGAGTGTCAAAAGCAACTGATACCACGGGAGTTTCACGCATACCTAGGTCACTTTCATGAAAGCATTCAAAAACATAAATAACCAAATTTTTAATGTTGCAGTGGAAATTTTGGGAGGTTAAAATAGAAGGGTTTAAAAACATTTTGGGATAAAACTCTTTCGTGCTTCTTTTCATCTACACGTTCTCTCTGTGAACCAATTCTTGGTTACTGTCATCAATCAACCGATTGGTCTGTCTATTTTCTTGCAATGACCAGGTTTTGTCCAGTGACTGCAATTTTTTCAACCAGGTTGTCTGTTTTTCCCTTTTTGCTCTCACTGTCCTACAGGTTATTGCTTTTCTCTTATTGTCCGGTACTATTTTCCTCCTCTGTTTTTTGATTTCTGATTTCAGTTCTTTTTTGTTTTCTCTAGTCTGAGTTTTTTTGTCATCTGTCTCCGATAGAGACAAAGTAACCTATTTTGTTATCATCGTTGGTACCCTCAGAGTTAGAGACTTAGAGGCTTAAACTTGTTTTCTCATCAACTTTAATTGTTATTTACTTGTACGTTCTGTTTAAGACCCGTAATTTTTTGTTAATTATGAATGTCGTGAATTAAGTATTTTTTTTAGCATTTATATGTATGTGGTATAAATTATGTAATGAGTAAAAAAATTCAGAATGGCAATCATGCTGCAGTGTTACATATCCTGCAATGTTTTCGTGATTGTTCGACATGCACAGCTATTTAACATCGACAATAACTGTAAAACAAACTCAATTCATTTGTAATGTGTTCCAAAGTGGTGAGATATATGTTGCAAACTATGCTGCTTCCATTTTAAATTTGCAACACATTTTAATGTTGTAGCCATCACAGCTTCTATAGTGCACAAAATCATACAATTTTTCAGCGATTGCTGGCATGACTAGTAAGCCTCAACCATTATCAGGGTTCAAAACTGGTTTTACCCGGAGTATTGTCAACTTTGGGTTTTCTTAGTGGGCAATTTCGAAATTGCATCCCATTTTAATGCTGTGGGCACCAAGTCACAAAGGTGCCGGTAATCATACAATTTCATGACAATTATGGGCATGACTCCACCCTTGTTGGAAACACTTTTACCAACATAATAAATTGAGAAGTACAGGCGAACATGAACCTTTAGGAGAAAGATGGTACGCTCTAGGAGAAAGAAATTGAGAAAGAATATAATAAATTACATGTGTTGGGGGTACACACGACTTAAAAGAGAAGTACAGGTGAACATGAAACTTTAAAATGATCATCAGAGGGAGATAAAAGAAAAAAAGCTGTTTCAGGCACCAGATGGATGGCAAAGGGAAAAGAAAATGAGGGTGGAGGGCGGAACTGCCAGACTCAACTCTGTACAGTGGCCGCAGGAAGGATGACAGAGGAGGAGTCAACAGAAATGGTGACAGCAACTAGAAGCAGGGTCCATAGGAAGGACAAGAAAGAAGGGGCTGAGTTTCAATTACATAAATGGAACTCAATTCCTTTTTCAGAATTAATAACTCCAGCCTAATAGAATAAAATGGGAAAAAGGAAAGAAAACAGGAAGCTGCTGCAACATATAATGATAAAAACTAACCTCCGCATGGAGTTTTTCCATAGGCATCCACTCTCCAGGGCCACAAAGATCAGAGAGAACAGTAGCTACAGATGATACTACATCCTTTTCTTCCAGCTGCTGAAGCTGAAGATTATCAGCATCACGATCAACCCGGGATCTGCCTTCAGACTTCTTATCTGCAGGAACCAAACCATTAAAGTGATATTACAAATCCTGAGGCTATTCATGCAGAATAGAAGTTGGCTATAACGCAAAAAGAATACACAACTGAGACAACACCAATAAAGAAAATTCACAAGCTAGACAAAATGAATGGATTTCCTATTTACTGATTTGATAGGACAGCTTCATCGTATTTCTGAACAAAATCAGCTTGCTGCTATTATGTTTCCCTTTCCTTTACAGAGGGAATACTTATCCTCCTTTAGGTGAACTTTTTCACTTCTACCTTTTAATGTATTCATGTATTGAAAAGAATAAACAAGTTCCACGACTAAATAATTTCACTTTCCGATATTAAAAACAAGTTTTTGATTCTCTGTTGTATTTTCATCAAAGCATTTAACGGGGAATAAATCATTTGAACAATTTCGTAATAAAAGAAATATTTATTCATAACATAATCACTACTTCATATTTACGAGTTTCAAGAGGATTCAAGAACTTTTCCACTAGGTGTGCCAAGTGTTGAGTAAAGGTTGATACCCCACATCAAATATAGATACTAGTGAATAAGACAGGCGTTGTAACGCTTGTGCTTGCATTTTTGAAAAAATATGTGTCCATATTAAATATTGCAATTAAAAAGTTATAAAAAACGAATTCTTTAAAATATATTTAAGTTGTCTTCTCTATTTGTTCAATGTAAAAAATGTTGAAAAATAAAAGTTGAATCTAGGGGCTGTAGGAAAGTTGCAGTTTATTTGCCTTATATGCGTAGGGAATAGTTATATTTATGAGTAATTTTGGAAAAAAGTTGCATACACCAAATGAGAAAGTCCCCATTATATATTGCTATAAATAAATTATGTATCTCACCAAATTAAAGCTTGCATAAGCTTAGGCAATCCTCAACTCATGAGCCACAATTAGTGTTTGAGTTAGGCCCAACCCAAATTCAAGATGGTTTCTCTTATTCAGTGTCTATCAATTAATGTTTAGCAATAGTAGGGGATATTTATTCCTTTTACGAAATACTGGATAAAAAAGTACAAAGAACAGACTTCCAAAGTTGTTCTCTGTAAATTTTTGAGATTCCTCTGCAAATTTTCAAATCTAATTTCTCAATTCTGCCACTCCCCTATAAAGAATATAAAGGATAAATATAGATAAAATAAAAAAGGATGACTAAACAATTCCTATTTTTGTAGATAAAGATAAAAAGGGTTGGCTAACTTATCTTGATAACGATTCTTAAAAAGTAGATTTAGACCTAACTCAACCCTATAAGACCAACTTATAAGACGAAGTTTGTACCCATCTATATACTATAATTTGGATGTATCTCTAATCGATTTGGAATTTTCAACAGACCCTCTCAAGTAAAGAATGGACATACCTAGTGTGGAAAAAAATATGTATGGGTGATCTGCTAGTAGCCTGATAATAGGTAGCATGATAAGTTCAACAACCCTCACATGGATCAAATCTGATACTATTTTAGAAAGTGGATTTAGACCTCACTCGACTCGACAAAACTGACTTATAAGATGAGATTTGCATCCACTTATATATTATAATTTAGCTATATTTCTAATCAATGTGGAATCTTGAACATCTTAAACTTAGGAAACAAAGAGACATTGAGCTGAAGACATAGTATCCTCTAATAATAAATATATGATCCAGGAAGAAATAAAAGCATTCCTTTCTCACCTCACTGCGTTCTCATCCTTTCTCTCACTCCCCATTATTGTTCCTCGTCATCAATGCTACCCACCATCGTCTCTGCTTCCTTTTTTCACCAACAATTGTTCTTCTTTTCTTTTACTTTTTGTTTCCACTTCCCCTTTTCTTCTTTTCTTTTTTTTTTTTTTTCTTCTTTCCCCTTTTCTTTCTTGTGTTTCCTTTTTCTTGTCTCTTCTATTTTATTTTTCTTATTTTCTTTTTGATTTCCTTTTTCTTCTTCTCTCTTTTCAATCGCGTTTCTATATTTTTTTTTTTGTTTTTTATTTTCTCTTACGTGTTCTTGATTTTTTTTTCTTCTTTTTCTGTTCTATTTTTCTTTACTCTTTCCTGTTTTTTCTTTTTTTTTTCTTTTATGTAGTAATCAACCACTGTTTTTTCTTTTTCTTTTTAATTAAACCCACCCAATGGCAACAACTGAACAAGGCTATTCAAGATCATCTAATAGAAATGACATGGGTTGGAAATATTGTCATCCTTTGGATGAATCAAACCTAAACACTATAGCTTGTAATTATTGAGGAAAAATTACGAAAGGAGGAACCACAAGAGCCAAAGAACATCTAATGGTAAAAAAGGGCAGTGTTGCACCTTGTCCCGAGGCTCTAAAAAATGCTAGAGAAGAGCTTTGAAAATTATTTAGGGAGAAGGCAACCACTTCAATAAATTTTGTTGATAATGCAGGGAGCTTTGTTGATACTAATGAGAGTGAAGATGAAGTTGAATTTTCAACCACTAGTAATCCTAAAGGGAGAAAGAATGATGGAAAAAAGGACCAATGGATATGTTTTGTAGCAACCTTGTTTTGGCTTTACAGAAGAGAAAAAAGGAAAAACAAAGACAACTTAATATCAAAGGTGCATGTGACAAATTTGAAAGCATCAATTCATCAATATATTGCTTATTTTTGGTACTATGCAGGCTTGTCATTCAATCTTGTTAGATTGAAGAGTTTTCAAGATATGACTAATGTTATTGGAGTTTATGGTCCACATTTACCAACTCCTACTTATCTTGAAATTAGACTTTCACTTCTTAACAAGGGGATGGACTACACAAAATAGTTGTTAAAAGATCATAAAGTGCAATGGACCAAACATGGTTGCTCTATCATGTCAAATGCATGGATTGATCAAAAGCAAAGATGTTTGATTAAATTTTTGGTGAACTCTCTTGTAGGGACTATGTTTGGGAAGTCCATTGATGGCTCACAATTTATGAAAGACAGGTGAGAAATTGTTTGAGATGCTTGATAGCCTTGCTGAGGAGATTGGAGAAGAGCATGTTGTTCAAGTCATCACAAATAATGGAAACAATTATGTATTAGCTAGTAAATTGTTGGAGGAGAAAAGACTCAATATATATTGGACTCCCTGTCCACTCATTGCATAGACTTGATGCTTGAAGAAATTAAAAATCTTCGTTTAACAAGGAAGACAATCCAAAGGGAAGTTAGTCTTCTCGATTTTATATATAGCCATTCTATTACCTTGAGTTTGTTGAGACAATTCAAAAAACAAGAGGGAATTGGTAAGACATGTTGTTACAACATTTGCTACATCTTATTTAACATTAGAAAGACTCATCAAGAGAAAGGAAATTTGAGAAAGATGTTCACTTCTAATGAATGGGGCAAAAAGAAGTTGTCTAAGGAGGCTGCTAAGGGGAGGGAAGCTTCAAAAGTTTGTTCTTATGCCTTCATTTTGGAATCATGTGTGACTTTGACTTTGAAATTCAAGGCTTCTCTTATTAATGTATTTCGTTTTGTAGATGGGGAAAGAAAAGTAGCAATGCATACATCTATGAAGCAATGAAGAAGGTCAAAGAAACCATAATGAAGTCTTTCAATAACAAAGAAAGTAAATACAAGGAAGTATTTACAATCATTCATAATAGATGGACTTGCCAACTTTATCCCCCATTACAAGCAAATGGTCACTTTTTGAATCCAAAATCCTATTATTGTAACCCCAAAATGGAATATGATCTGGAGGTAAATGCTTGCATCAAGAGGTTGGTGTCAAGTAAAGATGTACAAAAAAATTTGACTGGATTGCCTCTTTATAAAAGTGGAAGTGGACTATTTAGTGATGAATTTTCCAAAGACTCAAGGAAGACCACAACTCCTGGTGAGAGATACTTAAACAATTCCAAGTGTTCTAAATTACTTTAAGTTATAATTAATAAATTTTAAGTTATTTTTTCTATTTTTATAGCTCAATGGAGGAAGAATTATGGTCATGCAACTCAAAATCTACAAAGACTAGCAATCAAGATTTTAAACTTGACATGTAGCTCATCAAGATGTGAATGAAATTGAAGTGTATTTGAACAAGTAATAATTGTTATTCAAGCCTCATTTCATTGTTATATTTTTACAAAGTACAAAGAAACTAGTTTATATTTTATTTATTAATAATGCAGATTCATTCAAGAAAGAGAAATAGACTTGACCACAAAAAACTACATGATTTGGTTTACATCAGGTATAACCAACAACTTGCCCAAAGAAACAATATTAGAGACGAAATTGATCCTATTGTACTTAATGACATTGATGAGTGCAATGAGTAGTTAGTGGGGCACACGGATGATAATGATATTGAATTTCAAAAAAGGAGGAGGTGCAACTTTGGCCTGAACACAAAACAAAAGAAAAAGAGATGATTCAAGTTGGGGTTGATGATGAATTGGAATTTGATCTAACTCTGAGACTAAAAATATTGAAAAATTATTAAACTTTAACCAAGCTTTGTCCGAAGGGAAAGTGGAGGAGGGATATGCCCCATTAGAAAGCATTGAAGATAATTATGCTAGGATTGAGGAAGAGCCAAAAGATTAGAAATTTAGGATATTAACCATATGTTTTCTTCTTATTTTAATTCTTGGAACTTGAAATTCTAAAACCTGGACTTGATATTATCATTAATTCTATGGATGTCTTTCATTATTCTTTTGCATTTCAATTATACTTGCATTTTACTTATTTATTCATATAAATATATTTTTTATTTGGTCTCCAATGCTTCCACTATAACCCGTTATGGCATATGATATATTTTCATAAAGGATTATTGAGTTATTGATATTGATAACACTAAAAGGGATTTGGTAGGACCAATGCCATGGGCCTTTTTTGTGAACCATTAGCAACGGTAATTGAAGAAAAATTGTCAATAGTAATAAGGGAAGACAAAAGAGAACGATTACTCAATATATTATCAGTTGCATCAAAGTCAATGACCAATGAAACCAGGGAAAGAGATTGAGAGAGACAACCAAAATTACCAACATGTGCTGCAGTGTTACTATTGGCAAGTCTCACCATTTGAGAAAGCCCTCATATGTTGCCGATGTTATACAAGGCTAGTCAGTTGTGCTGGAAGACATTTTTTTAAATCTAGGGGAAAAATTAATAATAAATAATCACATGAGATAGAAACTCAGGTAGAACCACCAAACTAAGTCTGATGGAGTCATAACCACCAGGATTGTGTTAGCATGGCGTTGGGTTGTCAGAAGGCAGACATTATTGCATGTGCCCCACATGAAGGCATGGGTGACAGATCTATGAATGCTAAAGATGCACGTGAGGAAGCGTCAGACACAGTCTTCGTTGCGCATTTGGAAGATTATGTAGATTGGTGCAAGGCGAGTCTGACCTTGTTGTCATTGGAGTAAAAGAAGGTACCAGAAGAGTCGCCAAAGATGTTGGAAAAGTAGGAACCTAGAAAAAGGGTTCAAAACAATTTATAAAAAGAATACTCTTCACCGAAGACAGTAGATCCACCGGCCAAAATGGTTTCAAGGGGCTCTAGATACCATGTCAAACAACTGGAAATAGAGACATTGAGCTGAAATTGTTTGTTCCTGATGCAACATGGATGCTTTATTTATATTGAGAAAATGGAATCAATAAACAAAGAGGAAATATTATATCCTCTAATAGATATATAGGAAAAAATTAAAAAAAAAATACATATATAATCTAGATATAATTGATTCTAAAATATTATAAAAGATAGTCTTGATTATATAAGATTAATCTAACTGTAAGAAGACAAACATTTGAAAATTAAATTTCACCTACATGGTATAAAATTTGTTATTGACAAAATAGTAAGTGAAGATTGGTTTAGGCTATTCAACAAATAATTTGAGTGCAAAATAAAGAGAAAATTATAATTCAACTATTAAGCACAGTTAGTTAGTGTTTAGATCCCATAACAATTAAGAATATAGACCAGTCACTTGGTATGCTATACTTTATGGGTACAAAAGTACATTACAATGATATGTAAGTGGTAACTACATTTGGTACACTAGTTGGGTTGAAGTTCATGGTAAATTCTTAATATAAACTTTAAAGAAACTAAAAGCCACATAATAAGCTCTCATTTATTATCATTTTCCTTCTCAATAACCAAGTGGACTTCAAATATCCATTTTCCAAACCATTTTACTTTAATCAACATGCAGTTTTAGATAATTGCACTTTGTCAACTATGATCTTCTCGTTGAGCACTATATATCTATTAAATTATTTAAAAGCTGCAGAATATTTATAATAGTGAACACACATTTGAAGGTGGCCTATAGGTCTATAGCAAATAATGGGAAGTGTAGCACATCTATTTGAAATATGGAGCAAATTATATATAAAATATATACATGAATTATTTTAATATTATTTGAAATAGAGCAACATCCTAGTAGCACTAGAAAATGAGTATGCCTTGGCCCTTACATTAACAAGTGAGAAGGAAAATCAAATGTAAAATGTCATAGTATATGTTTATATTTCTTTCAAAAAAGAAGAGCAAGACAAGAAAGATAAGGCTCGAAAGCTGCGAAGAAAGTCGAGCTGCTCTAATCGAGCTGTGAAATCGGTGTGGTGAGGTATTGGAAGTGTTCAGCGAATT
>Ga0123340_1003490_pt1 | contig 14755 bp, 5 predicted proteins | sample SirMexnodulemix_FD_89961 | JGI IMG/M metagenome (GOLD analysis project Ga0123340, IMG submission 89961) | Root nodule microbial communities of legume samples collected from Mexico - Siratro Mexico nodule mix | ecosystem: Host-associated > Plants > Roots > Nodule | place: Mexico: Nepantla... | reverse complement strand
TATATTTAATTAACTAAATATTTTATTATATTATTTATAAATATAATATATTTACAAAGATATAATTATATTCATAATGAAATCTAATTTATTCCTTTGAATTCTTGAAACCGAATCTGCTGACCTGTGAAATAAACAGGTGTTGTTGTTAGGTAATTAAAATAGGAAGATTTTTGTTTGTGAAATTGAAAAAATGGGTTTATTTTGGAAAAAATTTCACGGCTGGTACTCTCATTAATTAATTATAATGAAAAGTGTACTTGGCTCGTGCATACTCATAATTGGGGTACCCCACTTTAGGGGACAGTGTTTATCACTGTGGCATTCCTGTCCTGTCCTTTTAGGTCTCAGTCCCATTTGTTGCCCTCCAATGTCCCACAAGACAAGCAAAAGGCATGCATTTGCACCCTATCACTTTGCCATATCAATTCTCACATACCCATAAATAAATGAATTTAATGAAGCAATGAACCACCACCACACCCATTTTTTTTGACTCCTTTGTCCTTCTCTCTCTTCTCAAGTCTCAAGTCTCAAGTCTCAAGTCTGAACCCTTCTTCATCATGAGTGACTTCTGAGGTTTGAAGTCTTCAAGAAATGAAATCATTAAAAGGTAGACCAATCCACGGATTTGGATTTCAAAGTCTCTTCGTCTTTCTGAAAAGCAGCCTTGAACTACGCCATTCCCCTCCTCACCTTATCATGCCACACCTACCTAACTCTAATTAATCACCTCTTTAATTTTGTACCAACATTTGAAACTTTCAATTAATTAGGCTAACCCTTTACAATTTTCTTCTTCTTCTCTAAGTAATGCCACTATGTGCAAAGAAAGTTCCAAAGAATAATTCTATTACCAATATAAAGTTATTGTTTTTAGGAAGTACTTGAAGAAAACATAGAAAAAAAAGGTAAGGATATATTCTAGTTCAAAATCCAGTATCATTTCATTTCCCTTTCTCTTTGATTGATATCTATCTTCTTCACTGTCTAAATTTTTCATCTTTCTTCTTTCTGATTTCACTATGGATAAAACCCGAGAAAGAAGGAGGAATACATAGAGATCCAAACAAGAAAAACAAAACCCAATTATCCAAATTCTATCACCCCCACCAAGGAAACAAAAAAATAAAATAAAATTAAAACTATGAGCCTCTCAGAACTAATTAACTTCCCTATATACAAAATTCAAATCAATTTCCAAGCCTCGACTCAATAATACTAGTCTTGAACTGCATGTTTTCAAGATGATGGCGATTGGTGTTGATGGGGTTGCTGGCTTGTGTGAACAAAAGGATGGAACCTGGGTTTGCCAAATGGGAATCCGATGGCTTTGGAGGGTGAGTCATTGTTACTGCCACTGGTTTTGACAATGGTCATGGCTCCTGAATTTGCATTGATGGTGGCATTAGGAGGAGCACTGAGAGAGGGGGAAGTGGATGTGGAATTTGTGGCCACACGTTCACAAGAAGGGCACATGGTCAAAGTTGTGGCTGGTAATTGCATGTAGAAGGGGTTTGAAGTCTTCAAAGCCCTCAGTTCTTGAAGCTCCTTGTGAAGTCTCCTATTCTCTTCCGTTAGGGTCTCACAACACCTCTTCAAGTACTCACAATCCACTTCTGTTTGCTTCAACTTGGTCCTGCATGCACACACACACACATCATATTTCTAACCAATACTCTAACCACATAACAAAATCTGCATAGAACAAAAACAGTGGACTATAACATGTACGTAAGATGTCGTACCTTGCCCTTCGGTTTTGGAACCACACTTCTACTTGACGAGGTCGTAGATTGAGTTGTTTAGCAAGAGCAAGCTTTTGTTTCTGCATCAAAATGACATATCCAACACTGTTATTAGTACTAAACAACAAAAACAAAATCAATAAAAGGCAAATAATTAGTACAAATTTTCATATAGTTTTATCATCCGGATAAATTTTCTTTTCTTTTTATGACATGTTACTTAAATTAGAAAAAACTGGATCAAAAACTATGATTGAATCTCAACAATTTCTAACACTCACAGGATTAAGAGTGTTGTGTTCTTTGAAACTCTCTTCAAGGAACGCAGATTGTTCCTTGGAGAGTCTGAGTTTCTTCCTGGCGTTGCCGCCGCTACCGTTGTTATCATCTTCATCACTGGCTCTTGAAGAGGCCCTTTGATCATAAGCTTCACCCTCATAGTTCCTTTTATAGAAACTCCCTCCTCTGTTGTATATGCAGAGATCCATTTGAAACGATGAGGCTGCGCTGTTCGGAGATGATGACAGCGCCGCCACTTCCTCCGCCTCATCCTCCGCCAGCGGCGGCTGCGCGTTCACGTCCAAGCCCCTAGAAGAACCTCCCAACTCAGATGATAAACTCCCTGCACGTGTCCACACAAGACCCATATATGATGCTATCAAAGAAACTCAGAAACTCAAATAATACCAAATAATAGGACAAAAACTTATATTCAGTGGTGGAGCAGTTTATCTTTCTATCAAATTCAAGTTGTAGAGCTTTATTTAGATAATCTGAATACCCTTTTAACGTAAATCCTTAACACACATTGCTGAAGTAAAAACTATAAAAAGAAAAGTGTACGGATAATTGTATAACACTGTATTTAACTCTTTGTTTTTCATAGAATGAATGGAAAAGATTGGAATCTCTTGGATACGTGGTTTTAAGGGAAAGGGGAGAGTCTTATAAAACTTGAGTCAAAGAAACTGAAAAAAAAAAAAAAAATCGGAAAAATTGTTAGGGGTAAAGTGAAAAAGTGGGCGTTTACCGTTTTCAGAAGGAGGGTGCCATGGAAGATAGAGTTGAGGGAGAAGATCAAGCTGATGCAGAACTGGGTTGTTGTTGTTGGGTTCAGAAGGATCTTCTGTTGTGTGAGTATTGTTGTTTGGCTTTGTTTCTTCTTCTTCTTCAAATTCTTCTTGTTCATCTTCTTGATCCTTTTGTCTAGTGATGACTGGTCCAATTGATAACTTGGTGCTGAAGCCTAACCCCGGTTGGTTGGAGGGTTCACGAGGCTTTTCCATGAAGCGAAGCAAAGGCCTTGAAGAGTCTCCTAAGCTCAAACCAAGTTCCATGATCTCCTACTCTGCATAGGCCAAGTGAAGAGATATAAAGAGAGAGAGAAAGAGAAAGAGGAACGTGGAATAGAGGTGGGGAAAGGTGTGGTTTGGACTGAGAATTAAGGAAGAGGAGCTTTGAAAGAGAAGAGTCTTTATAATTATAGAGATAAGAGAGAGAAAGAGAAAGAGAGTCCTACGTGATCATAGGATGACCCAAATGGTCACCTTTCAAAAAAAGAATTAAAAAAAATCCATTTATATTTAGTGGGTCTGCCCTCTTTTTCTTTTCCTTCAAGTTTTTGGCAATTAAAAATCAAAAATTTAAAAACTTGTGCAAGGAAAAGGGTGTTTGACCGACAAAGGTTACCAAGGTTGACAAACACACGTGAAACCCTATTTTTAAGATATATAGATACTGGTATGCTAGTCCTATAGCTAGATAGAAGGCAAAGGCATTAGATGATGCATGATGGGTGGTGTGAGTTAGTAGATTTTGATGGTATCAAACGACAACATTATTCCTCGAAAGAATTATGCTTGGCGCGTGACCATCATGTAGGTTAGGTCTGAGCATGGCTATTGGCATTCATTCATTCATCCACACACTTGGGGCTATGCCATTATGGTTTCATGAGGTTGGGATTTGGGAATGGTTTAATCTTTTTTTTTTTGTCTCAAAAGTTGTGTGGTGTTGTGTTGTGTCATGTGTGGGGGCACATATGAGTGTGCATCAATGATATTCACTCATCAATCATCATCATCATGCATTTGCCATGACTTTAGAGGGATTCTCGTCATTAAGGCTAGGCTACCCACCACCCACCTGCTCCTCTTGGGAGAGCCCACAATGTCTGCAAATTTTGCAAAGAGTGAAGTGAAGTGAACAGCATAACGATATGTTCGGAAAGGATCAACCCATGTGGCTCTTGGAGGAGAAAATTTTTCCCGGAAAATGAGAAAATGTGAGAGAAAATGACATTATAACGATCGTTGTTGCTTGATGGGGACATCATTACCATTTCATACACTCTTCCTAACAATGAGGGTTGGGAATAATCCTACAGTTTCCACCCTGCACTCATGGACACACACAGTGGGAATTAGGAGTGTTAGTAAAATAGTACTAGGATCTAATAACTCTCATTTGGTTAGAATATGATAACAATATTATTTTTAGTTTTTTAAAATTCAATTAATGATAGAGAAATATATGTTCTTAATGTAAGATTTGGATTATTCATATCATGTGTGTTAAATAACTTATAGTCTCCAGTCATAGTTATATATAAATAATGTTAATATACCCTATTAATATGAGACTATAAATTATGTAATCTTCATATTAAGAGTAGTATTTTTTATATTTTATATCCGTTTTCTTAATTTAAAATTATTATATTTTTTTTGTTTATTTTCATAGATAATAAAATACAATTTCACTGAGATGAATATATTTTCTACCTCTTATATTTTCATTTAAAGTTAGAATATCGATTTAAAGTACAATAAATTTATTGTGATATTTTTGCACTTCTAACTAGATCTACATAGCATAAACTCAAAATTTGAGTCTCATATTATTAATTAAAGAAAAGTTAAATGGAAAACAACAAAACTAACAAAGTATCCCTATTTTTTGGCACTCCAGTATTCATGTTCATCTTTGCTTTTATTATCTCAACACCATAATGATTTTATCTTAAAATAACATAACATTAAAGCCATTGGGTCCGGAAGACTCTTGATCTTGGCTAAGAGGGAGGATGATTATGAGTTCCTTTCACACTCTTTTCAGATTTTCAGTGATCATAGTTTCTTTGCAGATCTTTAATAAGTGTGAAAATATTTTTTAATTATAAATTGTGATTGAAGGTGATAAAAAGAAGGATAAATAAGAAAATGAGAGTGAAAAAGAAAAAAATCAATGCTTTGTCGGAGATAAGTTCCTTGACATTCTAAGGCACGCACGCAATGAATTGTGGGAACATTTGTAACGTCATAAGTTAGAGGTGGGCACCAAAAACGCACTTATAGGGCTTAAATTATATACTTTCTGTTAATAAATAAAATTTCAGTGTATTTATTTTAGCAATATATTAAAAATCAGGATTAAATTATTTTTTACTTTTAGTAAAAGGAACCAATGTTGGTATTTTTTTCTTTAATATATTTTTTTTTAGTTTTTCATTCTTCTAAAATTTTAATTCATTGTTGTTTATCCTTATAAAATTAGTTAATTTTACTTTCGGTTTTTATAAAATGTTTTGCTTTTAGTTTTCAGTCTATAAGTTGAACAATATATTTATTGTTTCTAATTCTTATTGTTAAATTGATAAAAATATATTTAAGAATTTAAAAAATATAGAATAGTGACATATGTAAATTATATATCACATACATAAACACATAATTGTTAACTACTATTCAGTGAGGTAAAAAGTTAATTTTAAGTTTAAAGAATAGAAAAATAAGAATTTTCTTTATAAATAAAACTCAAAACTCATTCTTTTTATGAAAATTAGGAATTAAATAAGTTTTCAGTTTCTATAAATTTGTTGTCTATGAAAATGGTATACCTTTAAAAAATTTATAGTGTTTTTTATACTTAATACTCAATAAATATGTTAATTTTGTCATAGCTGTTACTTTGTTATTGTTAAATTAAATATGCTCGCATACTAATTTTGATAATATCACATTTCAAGATATTTATAAATATATTATTAGGGTGAATACATATGTTAATACTCTTACTTTAAAAGTAATAAATTTACTATCAATCCAAATTAGTATATTTATTAAATGTTGGAGGGATCAATCTTGAAGTTACTAAAAACTTATTTATTCATGAAAATTAAAAGCATATTTATAAGTTAATGAAAATACCACTATCATCTCTTTTATCTTGAATTGAAGGGGGGACAAAGTCTCTTGATGAGTGTCGGAGAGAATATTAGAGAAATGGTATTATTGATATCTGATTCTCATATGCATTATTATGAGAATGAGAAAGGAGTAAGTGAATGTCTATTCTTTCAATGAGAGCAGGGGGTAATTGGCCCTTTGACAGTGAGACTACTGATCCCTGAACCAAATGTTGAGCACCAGTCCTAAACAATAATGCAAAGTATGAGTGGCATATGGCATGTTTTATGCTCAAGAAAAAGAAAAAAGAACCTTGTGACTTGTTTTTGAGGGAGTGTTTATGTAGCTTCTTTAAACTTTTTTGTTCACCACAAACCTAATTTCACACTAGTACTTATTTTTATTATAGGAAAATGAAATCAGTGCTCCACCATACTCATATTTTACTTTTGAGTTTAATGGGTATGTTACATATGTACAAAAGGGTTGATTCTGATCAGGTTCTTTAGTTTTTTTTTTTTCTCTTTTCTTTTATCCGAATGATTTTGATTAATTTGTTCAATTCATATATATTGACAGACTTTTACTTTGGTCTGTTATCCAAGTTAAATCAATCTTGTTATAGATAAGTTTGTAATAAGTTTCTTTATACAAGTTCATTTTAGATAAAAAAAAAAAGTTATCCAAGTTCATATTAGATATTTTATATTTCTATAAATATTTATGAAACTTTTAAAATTCATAGAAAATTAGCAGGAATATCATTTCTTATATTTTAAAATAAAAATTTATGAAAAATATATGTAAACAAGAAATGACGTAGATAGTATACCACGTATCAAAGAATAAAAAGATGAAAAACTTTATAGTTGGGATTCATATAGGTTGCAAATACAAAATGCGTATTTATTTCGTGTTTGTAGTGAGAATTTTCCTCCAATAGTTGCAGATATTCTGGAGAAATGTTCTTATCCTTATCTTCAGACAATTCACTTTCTGGAATGACCTTCTATTAATTGAACACCAATAAATCCTCTTAAAAGACCTTTTCGTTTTATTTATTTCCTTTTTTTATTAAGGGAGAATTTCCCAGTTTGTTACCAATTATAGTCAATAATATCAGAAATTAGAATAAAGTTTATTAACAAAAAAAACCATCAGAATAAAGTCTTAAAACTACTATGGAGAAAAAAAACATCTTTAAAATGAAATGAGTATTGATTCATGAAGCATATTTTGGATGAGGAACAATATCCAAAAAAATTATTCTGAGCATGCGCTCAAATCCACTATTGATTGGAATAATTGCAAACAAATGAAATGATGGTACGTTTTTCTTTTGATGTAATAGTATTTATTGGTCACTTTGATGTTGCCATATTCAAAATGGAAACATGATGAGTTGCGTCTAAAACTGCCTACCAACTACCAAATGCAAGAAAAATAATATTACAAATGAATATATTCTTAGGCTTCAATGTCAAGTGCCCCACATTTCAATTCTTTGCAGAAACAAGTTCATCATATTGAATTATTTATACTACATTTGGTTCCTCCGACACATATCATGCTCATGTCTTCAATCAATATTGACCAAAAAGACATTTATGGAAGATAATAAGTAGTTCAGTGATCATGAATCATGATCATAACATCATGTATCCATACCCCACCCAAAGATAGCTCTGTTAATGATGAGAACTTGGTGAAGAAATAGTAGAAAAAAATCCTTTAATTCATCTAGCTTAACAAACTCTAGTAACAATGTTTTAGAACCCTCTTTATGTAAAATATATTATTTCGGTTTTAACAATATTTTTTGTGTTGTATATTTGGTACACAATGAAGTAAAAGCATCTAATGTTACCTTAACAAAAGAATAAAAGCATCTAATAAAAGGAAATGTGCCGAGACTCTTTTTGGGGACAAAGATAAAATCTTATTCTTTTCGAATGGATTAGTTATTTTTCGGTTAAAACTCAGCCAATTTTCATAAGAGAGAATTATTATCAACCATAAAATTCTCTAAAGGAGTATTTTACACGTTTATTTTATCAAGATATTATAATCATAGTTTTTTTTCTTTTAAGAAATAACTATATTCAGGAAAGGAAAATGTATGATCCGGAAAAGGAATCGGGTGGGATTTAAAGGAGTAAAGGAGAGGATATTGAAAAAGAAAAATAGACATAAAATAATGAGAGCATCAACAAAGAGTGATGTAAGAAATTATAAAGAGAAGGAGAAAGAGATATTAAGAGTGTCACATGATAATTCTAAGTTACAAGAGGAGGAGTGAAGATAAGCGAGTTGAGGAAGAAAGTGATTTAAAAAAATGATTTTCTTCTGCTTATTGGAAATGAAAAAATAAGGAACGTGTTATAAATTAGGAGGTGAAAAAAAAAGTAGAGTATCAATAATAAATATAAAGTAGGGAGGTATTTTATCATTATGGATATAAGGTAAGTTTATATATCCATCATCATTAGTAGTGGGGATGAATAGGGGACAATGGGTGTACGAAAGAGTTTGTTGTAGAAAAAATTGAAATTTTTGATAAAATACGACGTTAGTTAAAAAGGAATTGATATAAATAAAAATACAGTGATAATTTTATAAATAAATGAAAATATATTACATCGGTTAAGGGATAATCGATATAATAGGAACCGTTCTACATCGGTTGTTAAATACAACCAATGGAGAAAATAGTCAAGGAAAATCCCACTAATTTTTTTTTTTTTGAAAAAACAATTATGTGAGCTACTTATTAAATCGGTTGTTGCTCCAACCAATGTAATAGAGTGATTTTTCTACATTGATTGTGAGCTCCAACTGATGTAATAGAGTTATTTTTCTACATTGTTTGTGAGCTTTAACCGATGTAGAAAATGACGTTGCATGCTCCAATTAAAACATATATTTGGCGCGAACACCCTAACATTTTCACTGCTTTTGCTATTTGTCTTTCCCTCGTGCCGCTAAGTCTCTGCTGTCTTGCTAGCCTTCGTCCACTTTGTTTGTTTTGCATTTTCGACGTGTGTGATTTGTTTGTTTAACTTGTTTTTACTTTGACGTCGTGGGTTATTAAGGGTGTCATAGCAATGACTTTACTTGAAGTGTGAGCCTATCTCGAGCTTATCTCTATCGTGAATGCCTAGTTCCACCTTTACCCCTTGCTGCTTTGCTTTGCAACATGTTATCATTTTTGTAAAATTGATTAAAAGTAGTTAGAAATTTATTTTTGATCCAATTTTTTTAGCAGCAACTTCTTTTAGTGTATATAGCAAAGATCTTACATTGTATAAATTTATCATAGATTTTGAGTTTTCAAAATTTAGAGCGAAAAAACTTCAAATGGTCATAACTTTTGATATAAAGCTCAGATTTATACGCGTTAAAAATGAAAGTTTCTCAAAATAAGATAATAAATGCTTTGGCTAACAATAAAGGAGGTTGGGTCTCCCCAATTTCCAAAATTCCATTGTTTATTATTACTTTTTTTATTTTTTAGTATTTTTGAGCTATTTTTTAAATTTAGACTTTTACTTCACATATCTATTTTGTCCAAAAATTTTAATTTTTTTGTGATTTTTTCTTGTATGAATTAGAATTTATCAACCCATTATAATTTAAAAAAAAAAAGAGACATATTACATTGGTTGTATGTTGCAACAAATGTAATTGTCTCTCTTTTTCACTCTTTTAAATTTTTCTTTTACACAGGGTATATTTATAATTGATATAATGTGTGTATTTTTTACATTAGTTGAAGAACCGATGTAAAAAATCATGGACTTTTTACATAACCCGCATCAACATTGGTTGCAGAATCAATGTAAAAAGCCTCATAAAACATATTGAGAATCACATTTTCCTATTAGTGGTTGTTGATCATTATAAATGTTTATTCATCATGTGACATAAAGAAAAAGAGATTATAGAAGGAATTGATACAACTAAGAAGAGGAGACACATATTCTACAAATAGTATATGGTGTCTAGTGGGATATTTTAATGCACTAAGAAGAAAAGAGAAAAGAAAGGGAGAAAGTGGGGATAATGTTGAAAAGGAAAAAAAATAGAAGAGTTAATAAATTTATAATAAAAATGAAAACTCATAGATATATCTTTAATTGGCCAAAATTTACTTCATATATAATTGAGGGATGACAAAGAGTATGATTGACAGATTCATAACATCACACAAATGACTAAATAAGTGATAGGAAAATACATAATATATTGGTAGTAGGTGTGTGTTGGGTCATTACCCACTAGTGCTAAAGGTTTCTAATTAGGACCAAGGACCTATACCTTTTAAAAGCTTAAAATGTTGGCTTAAAAATCTTAATTTCAAGAACCTTGTGAACACAAATTGGGAGAAATAGGAAATACAAGGATGAGAACATTTATTTTAGGAAAAACTAAATAGGATGAAAGGTGACCTAAAGAAGTGGAACAAAGAATAACTTGGTAATAGACAAAGTAACATGCAAAAACTAGTGGAGAGAATGAATGCATTAGACATTAAACATGAGAATAGAGGGAGAGAAAAACGAATACAAGAAGCTAGCAAAGAGGAATGAATCTTTCTCTACCAATAATAGAGAAACAAATATAGTGGGAAATGTCAATACAAGCTACTTTCATGCAATAGTATGTCCAATACAATACAAGGAATTTGCAAGAAAGGAGTATGGTTGGAAGAACCTAGAATTGTGTTGGAGGAAGTCAAGAGGTACTTTGAGAGTATTTTCCTAGAAGAGAGATGAGACAAACCAAATTTGAATGGTATAAGGGATGTCTCCAAACTCTAATACAATATGACTATGCATTGTTGTGGAAACTCCACTTTTAACATGGTTGTGTGTGAGGATAGAACCATCCCCACTGCTAGTCCTATGCATCTTCCCTGTAAAAAAAGTTATGAACAAATTTATATATGTTATTTACATTGCCATTTTGGACACAACATGATATTGCAAAAATATTAAACATGAATATAAAATAATCATTAGTATTATTAAAGTCTCAATAATTTTCATTGTTGTTATTGTTCTCTTCATCAATTTCATTTGATTCATCCACTTCTTAAACATCATTCATAGAGATGTAAAAATGGGCTCAAATCTATGAGCAACTTGGGTTACCAGGGTTTGAGCCGAGTTAAGTTGGAAAAAATATTCTTTTTAATTGTAGGCAAAATTGAATCCAACTCACTTAATCTTCAAATTAAACGAGTTCGAGTTAGGATGAAGGTGAGTTGACTTGTAACCCACCAACAACAACTCTTCATAACTTTTTTCACTATAACTAATTAATACTTTTAATTATGTTGGTTAACACTTGGTATTTTTAAGACTAAAATTTTGTTCAATATATTTGAATGGTTTTGATGTTTAATTTATTTGTTTGCCTAATTATATAAGTCAACACTTTGATTTTTTTTACTATCTTTATAATATCACTTTCTAATTTTGGTTAATGTTTAGTGAAATAGGTGAATTGTACTACTAAAAAAAGTAGGTTGAGTTAATCCTATTTGATTGTATTACAAGAAATATATGAAACAAGTTGGAAGAGAAAAATATGCTTAAATGAATCAACCCACTTAACCCACCAACCCTTGAAAGCTCGAGTTAGGTTACAAAATTTCTGACTCACTAAAAAATGAGTCGGGTTGAGTTAACTCACTTTTAGTTCAATCCATGGTGAGCCTACCTGTGTAAGCTAGGGTAGCTTAATTTGACACCCCTAATCATCATTGATTCGATAATACTATCATTAACTAATTCAAGAATTAGGGTGTCAACTAAGCCTTCTATGTTCAATAATTGTAATTGGTGGGATAATACACATTTCATCAACTTGATATACAATTATGGTTCAATTTTGTCAACTTCAATGTGGCATGGGATTTCGTTGTGATTATCACATAACAATCACAATAGTTTATACATATCTTTGGATAAATGACATATTAAATTTGTCTTACTTTTTGTAGAATGATGAATGGATCCTAGGAAATATACATTTCAATCATTTTGATTTCTAAAATGTTATATTGTGAATGAAATCACATTGACAATAAAAAAAGGAAATTCTTTTAACTAATTTCGAGATATTCTTATTGATAAATGTTGTGGATGATAAAAGAAAATAGTCATATTCTCCTCTTTATATAACACTTTTTACATGGACCCCACTATACATGGGTTTTTTTCATCACTCCAAAGCTTTGTATGAAACTTATGTCCATTAATAAAGTACACGTTCCACAATGTGACACTTGATTTAGATCTCCAAGTTGATGCCTTTATTCTAGAATCTTTCATCCCATTCCTCTTATCATTAACCTACATATTAATGATATGCATAAATGTAACTAAGTTTATTTTTTATAATATAAGAACACTATGGATCATATGACTTAATAGTTCTTAAACCATTGGAAAATACTCATGTATAGAAGTAAAAGCTTGTTCATCATCAATGGAGTTAACTTAAATGAACAACCTTAAAAAGAAAACTTGTTTTACAAATTGTTGATGTGTAACATAATATTTAACTGAGAAAAAATTGTTAGTGAAGCTTCTTCAATCTAAATTGGAATCAATTGCCTCTTTATTATTTGATTTGAAAGTTAAAATGACAGCACATATAGAATCAGAGGAAAAATAAGATTCTTACAAATTTTGCTCTCTGTAAAGAATCACAAAGGAAAATAAATAACTCTCAATTGTGCCTTTTCAAGTATGGTGAGGGCTTATATTGCTCTAGAGTATCTAGAGATAGGGTTGGTCACTAACAAAATGGACGTTATGCCTTTAGAGTGGTGTTGTTAAAATTAATCACATGTAAATATTTTGTTAACAATGCTTCACGTAGTGATAAGAAATCCCAATAGCAAAGAGAATAAAGAAAAAAAGGTTAATTTGTTTGTTCATCAGAGGTTCACTAGAAACAATGAGAAAGTGTGTCATCTTTAACTAATTAAACTAGGTCTAACCAACCTACTTGATTGAAGAACCTCTAGACACACCAATTATGATATATATAGTCTCTAACTTATTCAAAATACAAGTTATATGGACCAAATAATATCACTTAGCATCAATAACAACCGTAATAGAGAGGTAAAAAAAAAAAAATACTATTTTGCTACATTACGTGGAAATGTAGACTTCAATTACCTTTGTAATTAATTTTAAAATATTATATGTATTACATGTAGTATTTTATTTTGATTGATTAATCATATGTTACTTAGTAAGAAGAGTTGATTCCTTTTCATGGTAAGTATTTATATAAAATACCTATGACATTTCCCATCTAAAGATACACTTTTTACTCATCATGTAAAAAAAAAAAAAAATTAAGATATCAAGCATATCACCTTTCTCAATTAGGTGACTTTATATGTCTTAACAATTTTATATAACATTTGAAAAGAAATATGAAACTATATCAATACCACTAACTCATGCTTAAAAATAATAATTTTTCTTGAATTAATAATGTTAAAATAACATTCAATAGAATAACTCTGGACAAAATTTATATCTAAACTTCAATATATTCAATATCTAAAAGTTACTTGTAAATCCTTAGATGGACATAACAGACAATCGTATATGCTTCTTCTTCTTAAAATCATTCAATTTTGACAATAAATTATGTATTTTAACATTTAGAAATTGTGTTCATATCTATTTAAAAGAGGTGAAATAAAAATAGACAAAAAGAACACAATAACATTTCACAATTTCAACAAACTAAAATTAACAAATTAATGTATCAACTAGCTTCTACTTTAGCTTATTAATTGCTCCTTAATTCTAGCTTCTTAGCAACATACACATTAAGAAAATAGCTTTTGTTTGAAAGTCAAACATGCAAATTATAGAAAACCACATAACCGTCTTCATTTTCAATGTTAATTGAAATAATAACAATCTTCATTTTCAGTGTTAATTGAAATAATATGTATTTATAAAATAACACATTCAATCTACTCCTAGAAGTAACAACTAAACTGTTGTTGGAGAAGAATTTTCGACCCTCTTCTTGAACAATTGAATCCCAAATCCAAAACTTCAACTCTTTTAAATACGTTTTAGTCCTAGGCGTCATAATAACTAGAGTTATGAAAATAAACTCTCAATCTTGCTTACGATTTTAACTTCACTTAAGAGATTATGACTTAACATAAGAGATTTGTAAGTTAAAAAAAAAGCGATTAGATATGTACACAAGGTAACGATAACAAGGAATTAGAATTTTTGGCTTAACATAATGAACTACACCCGCTCTATATTAAATGCTACACTAAAATTAATTTATTTTTTCTAACAACGACCAAACTTGACGCTAAACACATTTTCTTTAGAAATAATAAAGAATGACATTATTATAAACAAGCGTAGAGTGCATCAACCTGAAAAATATCAATTAATTAATACAATATTAAATTACAGTTCCATTATCATATTAAAAAATAAATAATAAAAATTTAACTTAACGTTCATTCATTGAACATAATACTTTTATTTAATAAAAAAATTGTTTATAAATTAATTAGAATCAGTTAAATTAACACAATTTTTTTATTTTACAATAATTTTTTATACCTAATATCAGTCAAATCAATACAAGTATTCTATATAATAAAAATGTTATTTATATCATTTACAACTTTTAAATTATTAAAAAAAATTCAAATCTTTTGTGTTATTTTGAGTAGATTAAGTGGACATTAATTAAATCTCATTTTGACGGGCACTCTATTTTGAAAGAGTGTTTTTTTTTTTTTTTTTT
>Ga0123340_1003489_pt1 | contig 14760 bp, 10 predicted proteins | sample SirMexnodulemix_FD_89961 | JGI IMG/M metagenome (GOLD analysis project Ga0123340, IMG submission 89961) | Root nodule microbial communities of legume samples collected from Mexico - Siratro Mexico nodule mix | ecosystem: Host-associated > Plants > Roots > Nodule | place: Mexico: Nepantla... | reverse complement strand
TAAATATACTCAATTAATTAACTTTAGAACAATTTAACTTATAAACTATAAACTTTAAGTTATAAAACATAAAAAGTTTAGCCAATCTGTTATATCTTTAATTTATTATTATTATTTCTTACAACTCCATCCTATTTTGATAATTAATATGCAAATATGTCTTCTTAGTGTGAGTTTTATGGACCATAAGTGGCTTTAAGATATCTATGGAAAGGTAGATACAGTCATTAATACACTTTATGTGGGTTGATGTGATGTGAGTTCTTGTTTATGTTGCACAGTGATCACCATCTTAAACAAAAAAATCTCTCTTTTTTTCTTCAAATCTGATTCTTGGAAAGTCAAACCAGTGGCAGCACAATGGGAAGCAGAGGACACACTCTCATGGAGGTTGGACCTGATGGGGTTGCCGTCATCACCATCGTCAACCCTCCCGTTAATTCTCTTTCCTACGATGGTACATTTTGACCCTTTCAACTCTATTTCTATTGCTGAATATCACTCTATGTTTTGCTGCTAATTTGTTCTGTGTCCCTTTTTTCTCTCTCTAGTGCTTCGCAGTTTTAAGCAGAATTTTGATGAGGCTCTACGCAGAGACGATGTCAAGGCATTTGTTATTACAGGTATGTTTTACAATTTGCTTTTCTAGGCTTCCAGATTATTCAAACAACTGGGGTTTGATACTGAAATCTGTGCGATGGTTTGGCAGTGGACAGTGTAAAATATATGAACTTAATCTAAATTGAACTGAGGAAAAAAAGAACGCCATAGATAACTAACCACCACTTGAGTCTATAACCTTTTACCCAAATCCTCACTCTCCTGATTATCTTACCGATGATCAAGGGTTAATATAGGATCTTATCTAATGAAATAGTTGTCCTTGATCCCAAATTGAAAGAGGTATTGTACAAAAGTTGATGGTCAAACCATCTAGAGTAGACATCTTCACTCACTCCTCGACTAGATTACTCCTGTGATATGATGGGAACATTTTGATAAACACTGAAGTTTCAAACTGTGAAGAAATCAGATGCTTTGTTAGAATTGAAAGAACAAATGGGAAATGAGTGCAGACTGGTTTTGGGCTTAACTAAAGATACTTGTTGGCCAACTAGCTTGTAGCTATTGCATCATAACTGAATCTTATGTTACATTATCAGGTGCAAAGGGAAAATTTTCTGGAGGCTTTGATATTTCTGCATTTGGTGATGAAGATCTGAAAGGTACTTCTTTTGGGAGTGTCTTTCTAATGTAGTTACATTCATAGACATTTTCTAACTCTTTCCTCTCTCCTCATATAGAGCGACCAAAACCTGGTTGGTTATCGGTAGATATCTTGACTGATACTATAGAAGGTATGTCGTTTTTCTATGAAATTCTTTATTTGCTATTTATTTTTCATTATGTGCTATCTTAAATCTATTTTCTTCATTTTTCAGCGGCTAGGAAGCCATTGGTTGCTGCCATTGATGGCCTTGCCTTGGGTGGGGGCTTGGAATTGGCAATGGTATGTATTCCCACCTGATTACGAAAAGGAAACTTTTCTTTGTAAATTTCTAAAGTTATTATATTACCCATTATTTCTCATTATAGGCGTGCAATGCTCGGTTATCAACCCCAACTGCTCAGCTTGGTTTGCCTGAACTTCAGCTTGGAATAATTCCTGGACTTGGAGGTAGTAACTGATTCCTCTCTGTTTTCATCAAATTTAATTGTATTGCGTATGAATTCAAGTTGAACGTGTCTATATACAACTCTTTTTGTTTATTCTCTGTTTTGAAAAGATAAGTTTAACCACTGTTACTGGTCATTGTTTAGTGGGATGAGTTATAGAGGAAAGGGTTTGAAGGTTAAGTTTTACATGCTTTTAATGAGTTTATTAATTAAATACAAATTAGTTTAATACCTCAATTCGCACATTAGTTAGGCCAAGCATAAATGTTAAATAGAAAAGAAGTTAGACCATGAGTAACAGTGCATGTCTCATGACTAATTTTCTTATTATTTTCTTTTTCTTTAGTATTCTCAATATAAAATTTGCATTGTCTTTTAGGAACACAGCGACTTCCTCGTCTTGTTGGTTTGGCAAAGGCACTTGAAATGATGCTGGTATTGTACATTTTTATGCTTACTTTTTGTAGCTTTCCATTCTGTTCAATGTGAAGAACTGATGTGAAAAGCTGATGTTTTCAAACTCAAGGTTGGTGATCGGTCAACCAGCACATTCACTGTTTAATCTTTTTGAATTTTTCTGAATTGAACATCAGCAAGCTTTTTGTTCAGTTCTCCACTTTGTGTTGAATTATGTTTTCCTTTACGTTATTCAAGAGTTGTGATTGTGACTACAATGTGCTTGTCCAGTGATTTTCAATTAATTTCTTCACCTCTTTCTTTTTCTCTTATTTTAAATGAAGACTTCTAAACCAGTTAAAGGGAAGGAAGCTTTTAGTTTGGGGCTTGTGGATGGATTGAGCTCGCCTGATGATCTGGTGAAAGCTGCAAGACAGTGGGCCTTGGATATTGTAGGCCTTCGACGACCATGGATAGCTAGTCTTTATAAGACTGACAAATTAGAACCCCTTGGGGAAGCATTAGAGATTTTGAAATTTGCTCGAGCTCAGGCTCGAAAACGGGCTCCTAACCTCCATCATCCTTTGGTCTGCATTGATGTTATTGAAGCAGGAGTAGTTGCTGGTCCCCGTGCAGGACTCTGGAAGGTTGTTATCTATCTCGAGAATACCTTTTTCCCCTTTCATATTATTGCTGCAGAAATGTGTTGTGACGTTGTCTTTGATCTTTGTAGGAAGCTGAAGCATCTGAAGTACTTGTAAAGTCAGACACTTGCAAAAGCTTAGTTCACATATTTTTTGCTCTAAGAGGAACTTCCAAGGTTTGTTAAGGTTTTCGGTGTTAATTTTTACACTTATTTCTCCTCCTTCGAGTGACAAAACTATCAAGAGATAAAGAGTGTTCATTTTCCTGCTTAAAAGTTTGTTATAAACTTATACATTGAAAGCTGAAATATTGAATCTGATGAAAGTTTTGAAAAGACTCTTCTAATCTTTCCTATTTTCATTGAATCCTGGTTCTTCTTGACACAACAACTATAATTTTATCCCAATAGATGGGGTTGATTACATGAATTAATCAATGCCTTTAGGCCGATTAAAAATAATTTCAGGGATATTATTTACCATGGTATCCTTTTTAATAAATTCTGTTAGTGTCGTTCTTGACATCCTTTTATCAATTTCACACGGACTAAAGGCCGTGCCAATACCCTCCTCATCGGAGCCTCCAATGACTTTCTTTGAACATATCCCCTCAGAATGTTTGGCCATTCAATCAAGCAGATCCCGCAGCTGGAATTATGTGATACCCCTTGAGTATGATTGCTGATTTCGTAATTATTTCCTTAATTAGAATAGTTGTAAGTACATAATTATGTCGTTATCTACTTAATTAGGATAACACAGATGTAGGTTAGCATTTGTGTTCAGCTACTTTTCAAGGCTGAAATGTTATTTTATTATATTATTTGTATGAGATTTCTCAAAATGAACACATAGTTTTTCAGAGTTTAACACGATTTTAGTCTGAGGTGCGATCCTACCTAGGTTTGCCCAGAATTCCTTGCCTCTTGTATTTATTATCTCAGTTCTGTCCTACTCTAGAAAAGTTCATTTGTCCTCTGTCCCTTTTTCAATGTCCACTCAATTCTTTATGACATCTAGTTGGTACGCAACCTGAGCATTTCAGTTCTAGATATTTATAAAAGGAAGGAATTGCGATATTGATGGTAGCATTTCTTCTCTCGATAAAGATGAACAAAACACTAAATATGCCAAGTGGTAAATCAAAGACACTTAAGTCATGACTTGGATCATAGGCTCTGTTGATCTCAATATTGTCCTCAATCTTTTAGACCATTCAGCATTGCAGTCAAGATATTGGCTTATCTAAAGAAAATTTGTAGAAAGAATAACACTGCTAGAAGGTTCTGGCTTGAAGTTGAAATAACCATATTTCAATAGGAAAGTCTCCCTTAGATGAATTTTTGGACTGAATACATAGACATTGTTTATGAAAATTTGTCAATTAAATGTGTTACTGTAGTGAAAAAAGTTCATGAAACTACTAAACGAGATTAATTTCTTATTGAGTTGAGATTAGATTTTGAAGGTATTCTGCTCAATCTTATGAACAGAGATACTATATGCTCCTTAGATGCATGCCTAAATGAACTTCACGAAGAACAATATCTCTTCCAGTTGCAGACAGCATGCAAAGCAAACCTAGAAAACAAGTCTTGAGAACTATTCAATGTTTTTGTTGCAAAGGACTTAGACTTTCGCTTCACGCTTTCTAAAAAATTCTGCAATTACTGCAAAAAAGATGGTCAAATCATAAAAAAAAGTCCAATGAGTCAAACCTAGAAAATTGCCACAACCTTTATTGTCTCGGTTGTTGCTTTTGCTCGTAGCTCTGTGCATAGAGGAAATGTGCAGCATAATGCTCTTACCCGCCTTCAAACTTTGACCCATTAATTTGTTCACGAATGATATTACAGCTTCTGTGCTTTAGGGCTCTTGGGGAAATCTTCTACCCATTTTTATTTGTATTTTAACTTTGGAGCATCCAATCATATGACCAACAGTGCTAAAACCCTTACAAATGTCACAAGATACTGGGGAAATCTCCAAATCCATACTGGAGATGGAAACCATTTACCTATCACAACAATGGGTGATAGATATTTCATCATATTTAACTATGTGTTTGTTTCACTTAGTCTCACTAGTGATCTTATTTTTGTTGGTCAATTAGTTGACAATGATTTTTAAATTGAATTATCAAAATTTTGTTCTCTTGTGCATTATTAACATCATGTAAGATATGCACAAAGGGCCTAAACTTGTTCATTTGTTCCCCTTTCATGTCCGTTCCAACCTTTTATTTTCTATCATTCTAGAGATAATTTCAAAACATGGAATATGGTGATGCAATCATGCTTCCAAGACTGAAACAAGAATATAGAGGTCACTGAGCTAGAGTATTGATCAAAAGTTTATCAAGCGATTGGGCCTAATTGGATTTTTTTGGGCCACCAAACAAACATTTGAGCCCAAGTTCAAAAATTGGAGAAAATCACACTAGAGACTTTGGAGTTTCAAGATAACAAGACCTCTACTAGTAAAAAATTATATAGAGTAATGTAGAATTTATTTTGGGTTTTATATTTTGAGCCAAAGTAGCATAGGAGTTTAAATTTGGACCTTGAATTTGGGCTAAAACCTTAACCCTAAGAGGGAGAGAAAGCTAGCGCCTAGGATTAAGAGTTAGGACTGAAGTGGCACTTATGTTGGACTTAGGTGGCGCCTATACGTGCTTCCTGTCACATGTCACCCCGCCAATGGAGATGATCCTCTCTATTCATAGCTTGACAAATGTCATTCTCTAATTGGAAAGTTTTTAAGAAGCTTGTCATACAAGCTAGGGTTAGTCTTAATTTAGGCTATAAATAGGATGCTTATGTAACTTATTTTTACGTTTTGGATAAGTAATGAAATGTTGGGGAACTTTTGCCTCTTCAACTTGTTCAAGAATTCTCAGTAGTCTCCTAGACTAGACTCTTGCTTCCTCCTCACACATAATTCACTTCCAAACTCCATTTCAAATACTTCAACATCTTCTTTTCATGATCATTCCGCTGCATCTACTCCAAGCAAAAAAAAAAAAACGCATAGAAAGAAGACAATTGGCACAAGCTATTATGCATTTCAAGACTGGGATTGCATAATATGGTATCAAAATGTATCTAGTCTTGATGTTGGGCTACCCACAACTGTTTAATCTTGCAAACATCAGACTATGGAGGTGAAGGGGTGTTAAGATGCCTCACATTATCTAGTAATATAGTCAGAATAATCTTGTTATGGTTTGGGCAATCCTTCGTCCTTGATCCAGCTTGTGATTGGGTTAGGGTCAGATGTTCAATCCAATTTTTATATGGATAAATATGGCTGTGAAGCATAATTAGCTAGCCTGATTCTGAGTGCTAAATTTTTGCATAAATTCTACATATATGAATTTTTCAATACCTCTCGACATGAACAGGTACCTGGGGTTACGGATCTTGGTCTGGTTCCAAGAAACATCAAGAAGGTTGCGGTCCTTGGTGGAGGACTAATGGGCTCTGGAATAGCAACAGTTTTACTTCTTAGCAGCTATCCTGTCATCTTGAAAGAAGTAAATGAGAAGTTCTTAGATGCTGGTATCAATAGGATTAAAGGTGAGAATAATTCTTATGAGTTGGCTCTCACCAGTCCCTATTCAATCCGCATTTTTAATTAAGAAATAAACGATGCTGTTTACCTGTTTTCATGTAATGTTTTTTCCCTATGAACAGCAAACTTACAGAGCCGTGTTAGGAAAGGTAAAATGACCCAGGAAAAATTTGAAAAGGCAGTCTCTCTTCTAGAAGGTACCCTTGATTATGGAAGCTTCCGAGATGTGGACATGGTGATAGAGGTTGTATTATGAAATGCAAAATAAACTTTGCTTATTTACTGTCATCAGGATCGTAGTTGCATGTTACCCATTGCTTGGGAAATCATTAACCTTTTTGGTGTTTGTTGTCTGGATAGGCTGTTATTGAGAATGTTCCCTTAAAGCAGCAGATCTTTGCTGATCTTGAAAAGTATTGTCCACCTCATTGTATACTTGCAAGTAACACTTCCACAATTGACCTGAACCTGATTGGAGAGAAAACCAAGTCTAAAGATCGAATTGTTGGAGCCCATTTTTTCAGGTGAGATATTTTATTTGGTTACTATTTTCTTTCTTTCCGCTGATTTAAATATCTGACCTGTAACTTCCTTAGTCCTGCACATGTTATGCCGCTTCTGGAAATTGTGCGTACCAACAAGACCTCTCCTCAAGTGATAGTTGACGTGTTACATATTTCAAAGAAGATAAAGAAAACTCCGGTGGTGGTTGGAAATTGCACAGGATTTGCTGTTAACCGGATGTTCTTCCCATATACCCAAGCCGGTCTCTTGCTTGTTGAACGTGGTGCAGATGTTTATGAAATTGATGAAGTAATAAGCAAATTTGGAATGCCCATGGGGCCTTTTAGGTATTAGTGATTAGATAAGTTCTTGATATTCTCTATCAATTCTTTAAGTGCATGATTTGACACTTGTTTACTAATGCAGATTGGTTGACCTTGTTGGGTTTGGTGTGGCGATTGCTACTGGTATGCAATTTATTGAGAATTTTCCTGAGAGAACTTACAAGTCAATGCTCATTCCCCTTCTGCAAGAAGATAAGAGAGCTGGTAGAGATAAACTCCTGCATCAATTGGAATTCTGACAGTATTATATCTATGTGGAAAATATTTACATAACAATTATGTGCTCCATCTTATTCTATTAAACCAATTCATCGACTATCTTTGTTTAACACTTGCTTCTAACAGGCGAAACAACTCGGAAAGGGTTTTACGTGTATGATGATAAACGCAAGGCTAGTCCTGATACTGAATTGAAAAACTATATTGAGAAGGCTAGGAGCTTTACTGGTGTCTCCGTTGATCCTAAGGTATTTTAACCCTTCCTAGTTCATAGTATATTTTTTTATTGTAAATTCCTGTGGATATGATGTTGTGAATCTGAACCTTGACAGCTTGTAAAGTTACAAGAAAAGGAAATCATTGAGATGATATTCTTTCCTGTGGTGAACGAAGCTTGTCGGGTTCTTGGCGAAGGTATTGCAGTCAAAGCTGCTGATCTCGATGTTTCCTCTGTCATGGGCATGGGTTTTCCACCTTACAGGTTTGTCTTGTTATTTACTTGGCACTTATCAAAACTCTGTACTTGTTCTAAATTTTGGGATTGATTTCACAAGGGGAGGTATCCTATTCTGGGCTGACACTCTTGGATCCAAGTACATATATTCAAAATTGGAGAAATGGTCAGAGTTGTATGGAGAATTCTTCAAACCTTGTGCCTACTTGGCTGCAAGAGCTGCAAAAGGAATTCCTCTGGTGAGTGACCTAAGCTCATTCTTTTCAATTTCATCCATGCAAAAAACTGTTTGTCATGTTGTTACCTGCTTCTCGAATTCAACAAACTGTCTTCGATGATAATTCTGAGTCTCTTTTGCCATTTGTGTTGCTCCCTGATGGATTTTTTACTATTATATTGCAGAGTGTCTCTGTGAAGCAGGCAAATTCACGGTTGTAAGAAACAAATAGCTCAATAAGTGTTTGCTTCATTGAATGTCTCATTTCAAAAGGTGACTTGAGAAAGAGCTTAAGGTAATATGAGAAAATATATGAACAGCGTAATTGTTTGGTCAAAGATAAGAATGTGTTTGTTTGAGAAAGCCGAAATTAATAAATTTCTTTTTAGAAAAATTATTTAGTTATTTCAGTGTGTTTCAGACCTGATTTTTTTTTTAAATCTTTCGAAAATAAGTTTTCATAGATCTGAAAGTCTGAAATTTATGATTACTTGCATATTGTCATCAAATTGTTCAACCGTTTTTTTTTTCAACAACTTCATGCATTTTTGTAATTTACCAAGTAAATATCAAATTTTTTTGTTGTATAAAAATTATCATTTTAAAATAGTCTTTTAGCAAATTCATCCACACAAATTTGTAGATATTTTAACTGTTTGTAATTAAGAATAGAAAAAAATTGATAATAAAATAATTAACAGAAGATCTTTAGCAGACAGCCTATTCAACATTAATTACGAATTGAACCTTTTTTACTTTTTTTAACCTGAGATTGATGAATGTTTCCCATCACCGTCCATACCTGTGGTGGTTCTAGTCCAGTCTCTCGAAACCAGCCATTATCAGACCTTAATGTTCCCTCATGAAATCTCAGAACACAACTCAATGAAGACAAGGAGGTAGGCGAAGTGGTCATGAGACTTGCGGAGGAAAGATATGAATTGGGACTGTTTTGCAAATTTTTAAAATTATTATAGAATGGTAATTAAGTTTAGTATATCACCCTCAACTTTTTATATTGGAATTTATAAGATGAGTAAACATTCATACTTGATTTCAGATGGCATTTTCTATGAAAGAATAATTGCTACAAAGCTATTTATTATTTAGTGTTGGGAATCTAAGTACAGAGTTTAAGACTCGTATCGAATAAAAATAGAAAGTTAAGTAATATATAAAAGAAAAAATTATAAACTTAGTAAGTTTTAAACCTAACTACTAAAGATTATTTGTCTGAATGAACTTTTTCTTTAAACAATTTCAGAAAAAATGCAACTTACACATAATTTTTAAAGATTTGATTGTAGAAGAATTAATACTAATTAATTCATGAATTAACTAATTTTAATTTAAAAATAATAATTTTATGTCTTTTCCTATTTTCTTAACTTATCTTAATTTTATGAAAAATGTCAAATCGGTACTAATATGATAAGATTTCGAAGTTTTACATACATGATACAATTTTAAATTTGTAAAATTAAAATCGTGTTAGTTTGGTATGATTTGAGTACCCATCAAATTTTATATTTTTTATTTTAAATGAAATTGTGTCGGTATGACACAATTTTAATTTAAATAAAAGAATATCAATTAAAATTGTGTTAAGATGATATAATTTTATTTTTATAAATTTAAAATTGTGTCATACATATTTAGCAAGGTTATTGAATCTATTAGATCATCTTGATATAAAGAAGTGTGTTAAAAATCTCATATCAATTAGAGAAAAATTTCAATAATTTAAAAATAACTGTAAATCTTATTTTACGTATTAGTTTTGTAAGATCAAATTATGTTTAAAATTCAGTTCTTAAAAAGTTATTCATATAGATAAATTTTTAAAAATCTTGTTAATTTTTTTTTTTTTGAAAATTACACCAAATTAAAAAATCAAAATAATGTTCGTATGCATTGAAAAGTGATATATCTCCATTCCACTCAGGAGGAGAAATGAAAATTTTCTCACAGGGTAAAGAATAAAATAATGAGAAAAAATAGTTAGAAACGAAATGAAAGGGAGAAGCAAAGCATAGAGAGGGGAAGGGGGGCTGGATTCAAGGGAAGTACAATGATGATAAGTTTGAGGTAGACAACTTAATAAATGAGCTGGTTGTTGGCTAACCTACTAACATATGATAATGAAATATTTATGAATCAACATCTAATAAAAACATCATGAACAATGGATTCTTGTCCAATCTTAACTTCTTCAACTGCAAGAAGAATAACACTCTGTCATAAGCTCAATTCATTCTGCAAGATCTGATGAAGCTATGAGGTCAGAACAGATGGCACTCATAATAATGCTCCCAAAAACTCTGTTACCATACTTTAAATATACATATACACTTTCTCCACATTCAAGCAAAACATCTATTAGTAAAGTAAAGGGTGACTTCAATTAAAGTTAATATTAAAACATTTCATTCTTTAATCTGAATATTAATTAACTTTATTTTTTTATCACCTGTATATGATGTATAATGAGAACGTTATTTATTAGTTAGATATAAAGAAAATTAATTAACATATTCCATTGCACTATACACATTATTGATGTCAATTGTTAAATATAAATTTAAAATTAAAATTATTTTTGTATAGATTTTGAAAAAGTCTTCATAAGTGTTCGGTCATCAAATAGGTGTTGTTGGTTGGGTCTTTAATTAATTTTCGATTTTTATTAGAGAAAAAAAAAAGATACCTGTAAAAGATACTTTTATGCTAAATCAATTCTCAATTGTCAAAATTTTTATTAGAATTAATATACAAAATATACATTTCTTCGAAAACTTCTCATTTTATTTATAAAAGTAAAAAAAATATTTTGATAGGATTAATTTGACTTTTAATAACTTTTTCATACTACTATTATTAAACATGTTAAGGTGACTATATTAAAAAAAATTATATAAAAAGTTCAAGTAATATTCAAACTCGTTTCATCAAGAATATCAAGTAATAGTACATGTTTAAATGTTACAAAAGGTAGTGCGTTTTGCCGTTTTGTTGCATAAAGATGAATATATATGTTACATTTTCATGAAATTTTCAAACAATTTTATTTCAATCAGACTATTTTCTTGTATTATTTAAAATTTTAAATATTTCTAAAAATATTAAAATTTAACAAAATATTTTTTATTTATTGAAATTTAATACTTATTTATAATATTATTGAAAATTTGATTCTTATAAATATAGTATTAGTATACTTTATAACTATTGCATATTTAATTTGATCCCTAAAATATTAGGGGCTTAACTGATAAGTCTTAGAATAATTTTTTCATAAGAATGGATCATTAAATAATTTATCTTTTTAATTTTTGTGTTGCTTTTGAAATCTTGTTGAACAATCACACATATATCCTCGTCACATTCATTAATCCCTCTTCTTCGGGCTCAACAATAATAGTACCTACATTATTGTTTACCCTAATGAGCTTTTTATGTTTTTTCCACCATTATGAATTTTGTGAATTTTTTATATTGAAATATCCAAAATATCTTCGGAGGATTAACAAATATGTTAATTGATAAAATTTGATCCTATAGCCCTCTTCCTTTTTCGAATTTTATCACAAAACTTTAGAATAAACATATCATAAATTAATTTATTACCCTATATTAAATCTGTCGACGTGATTTACCCTTTGATTTCTAAAAAATATCAATTAAATTATAATAAGACTTAAGATTTGACAAAAAGTAATGTTTAAAAACTCATTTAAATAAAAAAAATTATTAAGACCTATCAATCACCATTTTAATTTTTCATAGACTAAATTTTATATTTATTTACTTTATAAATAACATGATGCTGTAAGCTTACAATATGTTATTTTGTTTAGGATAAACTGTGAATAAGCTTTCTTTTCTAGCTCTTTATTTTTATGAATTATTTTTATTTCTTTTAATTACTATGAGTTTAGATGATAAAATCAAGAAAAAAAAAAAGAAAATAGTATACATAAAAACTCAAATAGATTAGATACTGAAATAGAAAACTTTTAAATATAAAACTAAATTATAATTTAACCCTTTTGTTTATTTGCTTGAGAATAGAGACAATGGAAGTGAGGTAACAAAGAAAAACATGAGTTGAGAAGATTGGATATATGAGAAAGTACAAGAGAAAAGAGAATAGAGTTGGTAGGCATCACAAACAAATACATCTTCCAAAAAAATACAAATACCTCTTCAACCAGTTGGGATAAGAAGGGAGTACAAAAAGATGTTTTTATTTTTCATCAATCAAATTTCTCTTTTACCATTTTCAGTTTATCCATTAGAGTATTATTTTATTGAAAGGGACATTTATTTATCTTTTATATTTTTATTTGTGCCATTGAAAGAAACAAAAAAAATGTTTATTTTTTCCTATCAAACTAAATAATTTATAATTTTTCTTGTTTTCTTTACACTCTTGTTTTCTTTTATATTTATTTGCATCCATCCTCTTTTCCAATCAAATAGTATTGGAGTTAAAATAAAATCAAACTAAAAACATATATATTTCCATTTAAGTTTATGTTTCACATGAAAAAACGTTACTTAAACTTAACTCAATATATAAATTAATCAAAATTAAAGCTTAATATCATTTCTGTTAACAAGACATAATGTTTGAACCTGATTATGATAAACTCTTTTAATAAAAAGTGAAGTGAAATAGTATGAAAGTATATAAGAGTGAAATAGAAGAAATAAGCTTAACTTATTTAGATCCGCAGGTGCAATGTATTTTTGTTGTTGTTGAGTTTATGGTAAGCTTTTATTGGCATTGTTCCCCAAAGCTCCAACTCTTCCCTTTTCTTCCGCTTTTCGCTTCCTCACATTTCTCTTTCACACTCACTTTCATAACTCTTCTCTTTTACTTATATTTATTCTAATTTACTCCTCACACATGTATTTTCATACAACTGTAATATATTTTGTATATAACATAGATATGTTGCAATGTAATTAAGTAATAGGGAGCAATAATGGTTTTGGAGGAGTACTAAATAAGCAATGACACAAACAATTTGGTGGTTCCGATCATGTGATCTGATACATATGTGTTCCCTTAATCTGTTGTTTTGCACTTGTTTATTGTACTCAACAAAGGTCAAAATCACTATACAACAATAGTGTACTTCTTCCTTTGGAATAACATATAATGCTGGCTTTCACAGTACCTTAATAATTCTTTGCATTATAAAGGAAAGAAAATTTTTCCTCTCTTCTTTCTCTTATGGTAGACAAACTTTGTGTGACATGTCCGCTCAACCAACATGTTGAGCCATATTAGTAAAATCCTCCACCTGCAAAGACCCAACATCAATGTGAAAAATTATCAATCATTTTTGGACATCATTATCTTAAACAAACTTTCAGGTATATGTGCACACACACCATCCTATGTTTGAGGAAAAGTAATGTTTAGTGGGAATGTACAAGAATTATGGGTTCCATAAAATTAAATGTATGGAATTAAAATTGGTGGGATGAAGTGGTCCAGTGAGGTTATTTTCTAAGCATCTGAAAGTGGAATCAGAAGAGAATGGTAGGGACTGCAAAGAAAGAGTGAAAAATGGAGAGATGGGGACACATAGTGACATGAGTGAGAGTAACTTTTCAATGAAAAATGATGTGGATTTGGGAAGACAACATCAGAATCAAATAAAGGAAAAGGAAGAGACTCCAAAGTTCCCCACTTGCATTTGCTTAAACACACAAAAATTGGCACATCTAACCACATTTTCCACTTGGCTTCACGGGGTTTTCTCACAACAGACAACTAACTGCATGGATCTCTATGATACCCTTTTTCTTATCTTATTAATTACTTAATCGATTCAATAATTATTTTACCATTTTAAAGGTTTTCAGACTCAATTATGGTTAGTGCTTTAGATCTTTTATTGTGTAGTTTCTTCCACATAAAAAAAAAAAATATAGTTGACAAAGTAATGGAATATATATTTAGATATCTTCTCTTATTTTGAAAATTTGTTTTGATTACATCAACTTAAAGTAAAATCTTTACATTTTATATTTTGTGTGGTTATCATGTATACTTCGTAATGATTTTAAGTCGTCACCGAGTTAAAGATTATAATCAAGATGAATTTAAATAAAAAAATGATCTAAAATATATTTTAGTCTATTTTTTTTTATTTTTGATCACATAGCGTGTGTGGTGGCAATATAACAATCCATGGTTGTGTATGCAGAAAACTGATAAAAGAAATAAAAAGGAAGTGCTTTTTTTTTTCATTGGATTGACTCTTGGTTGGAAGGTGAGGAGGGAAAATCAGAAGATAATATGATTTTATGTTCTATGAAACCTTATGTGTGGAGAAAAAGGGGATTGCAAAAGCTAGAAAGAAGAGAGTGAAGAAAAATGAAAAAAAAGAGAGTAAAGAAAAACATATTGTTATCTAAATTTAATAGTTAAAATACATGTTTTTAGTTATTTATGTTAGTATACAAATATGTCTGAATCCTCTAAAGATTTATTTAGTATTTTTAACCTATAAAAATTAAAATTTCACTTCAAATATGAAATAGATGTTCGAAATTAAACCCGTTCGATCAAACCGGAAACTCATAAAAAATAATTAAAGTTAAATCTTTTAAAAAAAGTTATTTAATTTTCTATTAACCAATAATTTGATTCAGAGTTTAGATTAAAAATAAAGAACCAAATTAATATATTTAAATGTTAATATAATATTGTAT
>Ga0123340_1003484_pt1 | contig 14773 bp, 6 predicted proteins | sample SirMexnodulemix_FD_89961 | JGI IMG/M metagenome (GOLD analysis project Ga0123340, IMG submission 89961) | Root nodule microbial communities of legume samples collected from Mexico - Siratro Mexico nodule mix | ecosystem: Host-associated > Plants > Roots > Nodule | place: Mexico: Nepantla... | reverse complement strand
ATATTATATAAACAATTTTTATTAGTTTGTTTAATGGGATTATAATAATGGAATTTTGTCACAAAATATTAACTTCAAGTTGACTTGTTTATGAGTTACATGAAGAACAATGTCACATGTTACAAATGAAATTAAATAGAGAACATTTTAAGATAGGAAAATGAAATTGATTGAAAAAACTATTAAACCTATAAACAACTTTATAAGAATTCATTGTTTTAGATGGGCTAAAATATTGAAATTATTTTTGGTCTAATTTGCAGGTCAGGAGCTTCCATGCCGACGATGATACCAACTTTTTCTCCGACGCCATTTATGTTCTAAACTCTAGGGTTGAATTTCTAGCTGCAAATATATGTATATATTTACGAACTACATGGATCGAGCTAATAAAAAAAAAAAGATTTCAATTTTCATTGTGAATAAATGTAGCTTTTTTATTGTTCCATTGTTTAAAAAAAAATGAATATTTTCTTCCTGGTCTTGCGTTTTTCTTCCTTAATAACAAAATTTAAATAAGTGTGATGCAATATTGTTTCACCTAAAATAATTTCGTTATGCGTGATTCACCCACTTATTTTAACTTAAATGTAAATTAGATAAAAGCTAAAAATTAGAACATATAATGATAAGTATAAATTGTTTGTCAATTTTCATTATTTTTGACTTCATTTTTCTTTTTAAATCATAGTCTGTATGATACTTGTTTTTACAACTTAAATGTTAATACAGTTCTTTTCTGTAAATGTCAAAAACTAGTTTAATTAATAAAACTTAATGTTAGTCACGATTACAAATAAAATACATTGCTGTTCAATGATATCTTTAAAGGAATAAATAAAATAAGATGTAATTAAATTATATTAATTACATTTAAAATGTTTAATAAGAAAAAGGAAACAATATTCACGAGTCTCAACAAAATGAAGTATTACATAAGCAAATGCAAGCCAATTTAAAATTATGTTTAAGAAAAAAATAAAAAAAATGCAATCCTCCATATCAATGAGAAGTTTGACCAATAAAATAATCAATATAAAATAGTTTAATATATAAAATAATTTAATTTACATAAAATTATCTTAATATTAAAAGTAAATAAAAATATAAAAGTACAAGCATTTAATTTTTTTAAATTTTATACATATAAAAGAAAAATCGTGTTTTTTTTTAACATAGTTCTAATTATAACGTCAATTTTTCTTTATCTAGATTTTACCCAATACGATATCGTATGTATTTAATGTACATTAGAATAAAAAAAAAAGACTTATTTCTCAATATATTTAGTTTTTAACGAATATTTCTTCTTAAATTTATTTCTCAATATACATAAGTTTTAACGAATATTTCAAAGGTGTTTGATACGTTTTGTAATATCTAAAAATTATGATTATGAGAACTATGAATCTTAGAAATTATGATTCTATAAAATGATAGATAATGAAGCCATTTCTAATTACTTGGCTAAAAATTATAGAGACATTTATTTTATGTATACAATAGAAAAAAAGGTAATTAGCATTAGCTACACATACATGTTAGAATGGAAAAGTTGAAGCTAAATGATTGATATACCTATCATGAAAGAAAAGTAAATTTTTAAAATAAATTGGTACTTTTAATTATAACGTATTTGTTTCTTCTATTGACAACGTCAAACATATAAATTTTTCAACGAATATTTTCTCAAAGTGTTTAATACACGAGAAGTTTTTTATATCTAAAATTTTTGATTATGAATCCTAAAAATTATAATTATATTAAATGATTCCTAATAAAATTATTTGGCTAAATATTATAGAGACATTTAATTTTTGATACATGATAAGTAAACAGGTAATTAATATGGGTTAAAAGTCATCACTTCGAATTGAAAATGTTTTGAGCTCAAATAGACTCAAATATGAATGCTAATCTTTTTAGACAGATCCTATAATAAGTTCATTTTAACTGACACTAAAACTATCACTACGTTTAAAATTAATTTTAATGAGTAAATTAGCATCGAACGAGTGGACATTAAGGTGTTATATTTTTTTATATTAATTTATCATAGTATCAATCAAGTTGACATTAATAAAATACAAATTTAATATTTACTAAATATACTTTCAGCCAAATCAATACTAATGAGATATATTATAATATTTATTTAATGAAGTCTCTATTTAAGTAAGGATAACGAGATAGTTTAACAGTATGGTTGAATGTGTTTTTGTTACTGTGTGTGAAAGTCTGACTTGACATATCCTAATAATGGTCTTCCTTCTGAAGGTTATAAATTGATAAAATGCTTTTAGTTTCAACCCATCTCACATAAATATATTTGACTATCTTGGCTTATGAAATACAACGAAAGACCCTTTTAAGGTGTCTGTACAAAAGTGGTATGGTAATTAATGCTCAGATAAGGTTGCATATGTGGCTAATTGAGACTCTTCGTTGTACATAAAGTTAAAAATGCACGTGTTATTAAACATTGTTGTTTGTATGCTTTTCATATAATTAAAAATTCAGACGTTAATCTATTATTAGCTATTTTTTTAAAAAGAAAAAAATTACCAGTTTCCAACATTCTCAATTCGACTGAAATTTTTCATGAATACAATTTCAATCATCCATAAAAAATGCAAGTTAAATTTGTTATATGAAGCAGAAGAATGTGGAATATGATATATATATAAGAGTATAGAAAATATTATCTAATGATGATAAATCGGATAATTTTATGACAAAAAATTTGTCAATGACTTTCTTAATAATGATTATGACTAATGTGATATGTTAGACGTAGTTTTTCATTTAACAAATTCACTTATTTTATGCATGTATGTGTGTATAAATACACATGCATGAATATGAAAAAAAAAAACATAAAAAAGAATGATTGAATTGTACTGTAAAAAATTTTGAAGACCTTTTAAAAATATTGGTTAATGATGATAACTTAGATCATAGTTTTATAGGACAGAAAATTTGTCAATGTCTTTCTTAATAATGATTTGTGTCTAATGTTAGACATAGTTTTTAATTTAAAAAATTCACTTGTTTAAAAATGATTTCTAAACTTTAATTTTTACATTGACTCTCTTTTTTAGATTAGTATAGATAATAGTAAACTTTAAAATAAAAGAGATAAAGGAAAGGAAAAGTACACACAATATTTTTATACTGATTCGTTCAACCTAACTAGCAGATTATGTTTATTTCTCAATTAACAAATTGAGTTTCACTCGTTAGGATAATGCTGCGAAGTGTAAAATGAGTATTCTTTGGTTCATACAATAACCCATTAAGTATTATGTGGGCCCATACTCACTCCTGACTAACTCATTGAGTATTGTTTGAACCACATTCACTCATAGTTAAAACAATTTTTGGAATACAACCCCTCCTAGCTAAAAGGAGTATTCTTTGAAACATGTTTACTCTTAGATAAATCAAATATTCTTTGGATCACAACCTCTCCTGGATAAAAAGAGTATTCTTTGGACTGCAACCACTCCTAGTTAAAACAAGTATTCATTATACCATAACCACTCTTGGCTAAAACAATTAGTCTTTGGAACACAACCACTCTTAGCTAACACAATTATTCTTTAAACACCAGTCATTCCTAGCTAATAACCGAGAATTCTTTGCTCAACAGTCATTGCTGACTAAGATAAATAAGTTATCTAAGGAGTGATCAATATCGTGAGGTTGCTCACTAGAGAGGAATGTTGTCTTTTGACCTATACAAGGTTTACACACTCTTTTCTAGTTTGCTAAATGGACACAAACAACATTCTCTATGAAGCTTCTAAGGGTGCAGATGTAGTGTTTCAATACTATGCAACGCGTTTTGTCTTTTCCTTCTTCTTGATGAATGAATTTAGATAGGCGTTGTAGAATATAGTTGTTGTAAATCCACTTTTGGTTATTAAGAAGCTTCAACTCACTTGAATGTCTTTGTTGCGTCTAATAAGCTTTATTTTGAAGGAAGCATTAAATGTACTCCATGCAACATTAATTGTTCTTTTCTTCTTTACATAACTTCAAAATAATTAGATGTACTTATCTCTTCTTAGACAATATGTCTTTGCTTGAGTTTGTCTAAAAGACATAGTTGCACGAAGCAGATAATCTTTCGAAGTTGACAATAGTAGCGTGAGGGAGTTGTTAAAGAAAGTAACTTTAACTCTTCATCCATGAGATCATTAACTTTACTTATGCTTGAGTAGACCTTCTTGACAAACGAAAAAGCAACAAACGTTCCCTACAACATAGAGTAAACAAAGATATGTTTGTGTAATAAGAAGTTAGCTTAACTCTACATTTGTATCATTTGAGCATATCCACGCTTATCAAATGTAAAAGAAGATAACACAGTGTTGTATCATACAAAAGACGAAACACATACTTCTTATATGATTTGTTGTTAAACTAAAATTATTGTCTTACAAATGAATCATGATCATGTTTTATACTTAGTTGTTTTCAACACACTACAAGAAATTACGAATTTACAAACAGATAATTACAAATGAATATGTATGTGACAGTAAAATATCATTACCAAAGAAAAAACTACTAACAGAATAACAATAATCAATTTTATAATATCTATGTTTATCCTTTGGTAAAACTTGTCGGTAAATTAACTACTAAATAATTATGTCAGTAAAATTTCAATAAAATTGAACACCAAATTGTCCATCAGAAAAATCCGTCAGTAAATTGATGACTAAATTATCCGCTAGTAAATTGAATTACCAAATTATGTGTCGATAAATTGAGTGCCAAATTATCCACTAACAAAATTGAGAGCTAAATTATTTGTTGGTAAATTAACTGTCAAATTATCCATCAATGAAATCAATCCATAAATTGAGCGTTAAATACAAAAAAATAATAATTATGATAATAATAGTAATAATAGTAATACCTTTGACAAATAATAATAATAAAAATAAAATTTATTATTATTATGTTAATAAAATAAAAAAATTATGATAATAATAATGAAAATAATTATGATAATAACAATAAGAGTAATAGTTATCGTGGTAATTATAATAAAAAAGGTTGATAATAATTACTGTGTTATTAATATTATTATCATTATTACTAATAATAATCAAAATAATCTTAATAAGAATAATAAGAGTAATAATAATAATTAATATGATTATAAAGTTTATCCAGTATGGTCTAGGTTATATTTCTTCTTATAAAAAGTTAATAATAATAAATAATAACATTGTTAATAAAAATAATAATATGATTAGTAATAAAAAAAGTACTATTATACTTACGGATAGATTTAAAAAAGAATATTTTCGTCAATAATTATTGATAAATTTAATATTCTTTTTAGTAAAGTTTTTAACAAGAATTTTATTGATAAATTATTCATCGTTGCAATTATGTTGAAAATTTCTGTTTATTGACGAAATTTTGGCACTACGAACAAATTTTAACTGTCGTTAAAACTAATTTTTTTTATAATGACACTTAAATAAAATTATGGATGTTGAATTTTTCTCTAACAATCTCCTTTTTTTTTATTGGTACTTAAAAGAAATACAATTCAAACATTTGAAAGACATGTTCAACAAATCAAGTTTTTACGAAACAATTTTAATGTCATACACACTTTCAAAATTATATATATATATATATTAAGCATAAGTTTGATCGGTTGTCAAACTTTCGAATTATATACTAAATTCTCATTATATCATATTATATATATCTTTTTAACTTTTCATTCCAAAGCAACTTTGGTATAAATGTTACATCAGAGTATAAAATTTTTGTTAAGGCAAAATTTCAAAATCATAATATTTTGATTAAGTATTATAAACAATTAAATTTAAAACATGGTTGTACTCCGTTTGCAAGACGATAGCCTTGTACAAACAACATATCATGTAAGATGCAAGAGTTCTATCTGACAGACAATACAATACTCTGCAGTCTTACTTTTACATCTAACATGGAACAAATATTAATGTAAATAAGGATGAAGAATAGATTGTTGAATAAAGAGAAGAGGAGCTTAATGGAATAAAAATAAGAAGCATGATAACGAAAGACAAATAAGAAGAAATAAGAGAGATATTCCAAGGGAGATTCTCGACAGAAAGACTCAAGGCTTTGGAATATGAGATTAGAGATTTGTTCATGATTAATTCTTAGTTTTAAGGGGAACTTGGGAGAGGTCAAAACTAGATGGATAACACTTGAGAAAACTTCTATGTTAGGATGTCTTTTAGAGCTTCTAAACTATAACATGTCACTTTCATTTGCACATGGGTTAGTTAGACTCTTCTACTTGAGTCTTCAAGCTTTCAAGCATCTTTTGTGTCCGTTGAAACTCCTCATAACTGCCACATGTGCTTCCTTCTCCAAGTTATCATAGTTTTTCACATGTAATCATTACATCTTCCTAATTTTAACGAACTATCCATGTGTACTCCCTAATTTCAAGGGGTTAAGATGTTCTAATCATGTTTATAGGAGTTATTATATAAACCGTCTAGCTTGAAGAACATTGGCTAAAAGGAAAGAAGGTGAGGTCTCATGGAGGAAGACTTTATACTTGAAGAGTAGAATACTATGATTTTTTTCCTTTGTTGGTCTTATACAAATTATATAGGTATAGTTTCTCTTGTATTCTTTTTAGGATATTTTTGAGGCATAAGTGAGCTTCCTTTGGGTCTTCATATAGGCTTAAAAAGTCAACCAAAAAGTCTAGGAGGCATGGCCAAAATTCATCCAAGAGAGTGAAAAGAGAGCTTGGAAGCATGAAGTTTCACACTATGTGAAATATGCCATTTCTAGGCTAATTTGGACATTGCATTCACTCCTTAGTTAACCCTTGCCATTATTGGCCTTTTTTAGTCGCATATTCCTTAGCTCATCAAGTGCACATGGTTTATGTATTTATAAATAAGACCCCTTGCTCCAGTACCTTTTATTTGAATGAGGATTGATTTGCTAAATGCTTGTCTCATTGTTTTCTTAAGGTCTTAAATGAGAGTAATCTTCTCTCCATTCTCTCAAATCTCTCCAAGGAACCTTGCTCGGAAGGAGAAAATCTAAGCTTCTTTTAAAGGTTGGAAAGTTTTAATAATTTTTTATCTTCCACTTCTTGACAAGAAGGGTGTTTTTCCATTGTTAGAGGTCTTTAAGAAATAAGTCCTCCTTTTTTTTCTTGTTTTTCTTTTGTCTTTTTCATATTTTCTTTGTGTTTAGATTTGTTTAATTTCTTTTAGACGTGTTTATTTTCGTTCTTAATTGATTCAATTTCTTGTTCCAATTGCCTTGAATAAATTGCATGTGTGTAGGAATTCTATAACATGTTTTTGCCTAATCCTTTGATCTAGTTTGATTTCATTTTTCACATGTACTACTTAGCTTTAATTTTATGAATCTTCATAAGTTGTTTATAGTCTTGTGTAATTCATTTACATGTTCTTCATCTCCTTAGAAGTAGCCCTTAAATTTTTGCACAAATTTTCTAAAACTATAGAACATGAGAAATGAATTTATTAGTTTGATTTTCTTATTGATTTGAGTTCTCCTTTGCTTGTAGTTCTTAAGCAAAGTTTTGAAAACTTTTCTTTGTTAATTACCTGTAGTAGGGTGAGAGGTTTATATTACATTTCCTTCAATTTTTGAGTTGAATCTTTTGCTTGAACATGATATACACACTTGTTACCTAATTTGGAGTAGAAATTGAGCTTAAGTTGTGAATTGTTTGCAAAACTGAATGGAGAAAAAAAAAATACATGACCCTATGGTCTAAAACTAGTAAGAAATATAAGAACAAAAGCAAAATGACATAGGTCGAACCATAGATGAATCAAAGAAAAGGAGTAGAATAATTCACACATTATTCCTATTGTCGAACAAAAAAAAAACATAATTCCACACTCTTACATGCATGTTCTTACTTTTCTATTGATTACATGACTTAAGTTACATGTGAAACATCTTTGAGTGGATTTTTATTTTTCTTTCCAATATAAGTCGCAACTGTATATTGTCTTTATGGTTTATTGTCATAAGACTGTTGTTGTGCAAAATTGAATTCGATTTGTTTAATTTTCATGTATTTGTGAGTGTTTAGACTACAAATTGTATGGAGTTTACATTTGTAGGTGTGCAGTAGGGTTCTGCATTGGTTTTGTATTCTCTGTAGGGTTCAGAGGTGGTTTTTTGCAAGATGTAGAGGGATTCTTGTAGCGTGCAAGTGTATTGTGTTGTATATTGATTGAACTTTGTGTTCTTGAGTAAATTTTTTTGCTTGTTGGAAAAGAGACTGGATGTAGTTCTTGAAGAAGAGTGAACTAGTATAATTCTTGGTATTCTTGTTCTCTCTTGATCCTATCTTGATTTGTATGTGATTCTGTGCAATTTTATCGAATCTGTCAAAATTTCAATTAATTGATTTCGACTTTCAATTGATTGATTTTTTGTGAACAACGTAATTGCTTATTTTGCTCTACATTTTTATTTGAACATCCAACAATAAATTAAATATAAAGGAACACATTAGGGGTGTTCCAACCTTATACAAACCATAAACGTCTTGGGAATATACAATGTTTAACATAACACTATTCCCTAATCCAAATATGGAGCAAGCCAAATTGTTTACCATTCAATATCAAACTAACACGATACACATTGATGCACATGAGGTTCTAGAAGCCCCATTAACTACGTAGGGGAATAAAATTGCACCACTAAGAAGATTCTAAATTGCTAACTCTCCCAGTGCATGCACCATGATTACAGAAGTAAAAATGCTTATTCCTGGGATCCTTTAACTGTACTGCTACATCCTGCCACAAGCTTCTTCTGATCTCCTTGCCTACATAGAACTGCAACACAAACACACTACTAATCCTCCAAGCCAAGTAGCCTGTCTCCCACTACCTTCAATCCTCCTGTGGTAGAGTCCTACACCATTGATTCCAAACATTTCACAGGGAAAAATACCAGTCGAAATACAAGAATGTCACTCTTGGCGTTTTATGCTTAACCCATTACCAACCCTTCAGTTGTGCTAGATAAAATACTTCTACAACATCCACAACCCCTTCCCTAAATACAATTTTGCTTATATGATTCCATATCTCCATCACAATAGCCACCCACATTCATTTCCACACTCTATTAACACTATTCCTTTGACCCATTAGATAGAAGTTTTGGAAAGGGTAGGAATAGACTCAGGTCCCGCGGTGGCACTCCCAACCCACCTCTTACACGAATCCCACACTTGTTGTACCACCTTATGAGGACTAAAGAGATGTTGAGCAATTTCTATACCTTATTGGCATCACGGACACCAATCATTCCCCATTCGCATTCCCCTTTTGACCAAGTTCGCCCTTGTTTGTAACCTATCCAATAACACCCTCCAAATGCACACCAACACTGATGGAGCAGTCTTTAGGCTCCACAACAACTAAAAATTCTCTATACTCTGTATTTGATCCTCCTTATTCAAAACTCTATAGCCATAATTAATCGTATACACTTTGTTCGTCCCCTGCCCACCCCAACCTATCTTGAGTTCCTTCCACCACTTGATTCTTGAAATCATAATCAACAATTACTTCTCTAATTGTTTTTCCCATTCAAATCTAACCTTTCTCCAACTTAAGTTCCAACTATAACGCCTTGCGCTCCTCGTTTGTCCTCAGATAACAAGGTCAGTCACCATATAATTCTATCATTTTGTTATATGCATTTGGTTTTTTGTAATTTCAAGTTTGTATCACATTATATTTTTTAGTATCTTAGCAAATTTGATTTGTTCCACTTTTACATTTTTGAAAATGCAATTGATTGTTTTCGGGATTCAATCTATTATTTTTGTTGCTGTTGTAATTTTTTGAAATTCTGCAATTAATTGTGTGAGTTGTTAATTGATTATTTTTTGTTCTTCATATTTTGTGACAATCTTTTAATTGATTGTATTTGTGTTCAATTGATTCCAGCTTCAAGATTTGGTTTGTTTTCAAGCATTTCAATCTATTGATTTCCCTTTTCAATTGACTGATTTTGTGTAATTGTGCTTTGCCAGAAATTTTCAATTGATTGTTTCTATTTTTCAATTAATTGAATATTTGTTGTGTTGTTTTGCGAAGTGTTTTCAAGTGATTATTTTTGCGATTCAATTGATTGTTTTTGTGTTGTGATTTCAACATTCACATAATTGATTGCTTTAGTAAAGGACTTTCATTCTTTTCATATTTTCGTGAAAATCTTTGAAAGTTCAATTCATCCTCCCTTTTGAACTCAGCCTAAAATCCTTTTCAAAGTTCATTTTTTCTCCTTAATTACACTTAATTAAATTATAGTTTGATTTTTTTTTATGTAAATAACAACTATATCATCCTAATTAACAATAACTACCCAATTAAAAAATATAACTTTTTAAATACCTAATAAAATAATTTTTTTAATAAAGATTTAATTAAAAACAGTCAAATTTAAGATACCTAAAAACTTAGTACTTTTAAAAAAATATATATAGGAAAAGTACTTTAAAAAGAGCCCACACAGTAATATTGACGACATGACCACATGTTATATACAACCAACTACGTAATAATATATTAGTGTGTGATTAGTCTAACGAGAGCATTAGAGAATCATCCTAAAATTTGCTTTTACCCATTGCTTACTCTCTACCCAAATCATACCTAAATCTACAAAAAATTAATTAAATAAAAAATAATGTTAAAACAAAAACATTTTGTTATTGTGTAAACTCATTTAGAAACTATTTTAAAAATTAAAGATAGATAGTATTGAAGTTATCCTTTATTGTTATTAGAAAAAAAGTTTCTAAATCAATCTTCAAATTAATTTCTACAATTCGTGATTAATATTTATTATAAATTTAGATTCTAATTTAATCTTTAATTATTTGTGACCAATGTTTTAAATTTAAAGATCATTGAGTTTTTTGTTTACCTAGGTTGATGGTGTCTGCACATGGTCTTTTTATCTTCAGGATGAGTCTCTGTTAGTTTAGGATTCTAGTGATATGTTCAGATCTTTGATCAAGACTTTGTGGTGCAGGTTAGGCTATCCTTGTGGTTTCTAGGAATTTTGGAGCTCTTTATAAACTCAAGGGAAGCTAGTTTTACTTTTTCAACAGAACTCTATGTTAGAAGATCTGAATGCGATGATGACTTAGTTATAGATTTCATTATTACTTTTGTAGGGATTGTTGATGATTGAAATTGAATTGTTGGATTGAGATTTTATTTTGGTATATACATGGTGCTCTGATGTTAAAGAAGTTCTTTGATGATATTTGATGATAGATAGTATTTAATGTGATCAGATGGCCAAGTATTATGAAATATTGGTTTAAGAATAATTAGACTTTTGTGTTCCAGGTGGCGGGGTCAGGCAAATTTCAAAGAAGATGCTCTTGGGTTAGATTGGCATCGAACGCCATTTACCTAGGTCGGGAGCAATTCGAGATTTTTGCTCTCGGATTTGGTGGCGTTGGGCGTCATCCTGTTTGCGGCGGACGCGACCCAAAATTTCTTCTTCCTTCTCTTTTTACTTTTGGATGAATTTATCCCTTGATTTTTAAGATTTAAAGTCCTTATGTATCTGTAATTGAATAAAGTTATGGTTTTGAGTTTCTGTGTCATGAATTGTGTTGAATTCAGATGAAAGTTTATGAATAGGTATAAATTATATATGTTATCTTAAGTTGATGGAAACAAATGTTATGCATATAGGAGATATTTTTATATATGATATTGAATGTTATTGAGACATAGTATTTTTAGGAAAGAAGATACTAGTGTTGAGATTATTTAGGATGTGCATTGTTTGAGAATTTGATCAATAAGGAGGTATCTTGACTCTACTAGTACATTAGAATCATATAGATGAAGATTATCAGGTGGAAAGAGTCTAATGAGAGTCATATGTCCATGTTCGACGTTTGAAGCATGAGTTGATCAAATACGGCATATAGATTAACCCTATCATACGAGATTGATTGAGTGTGTGTATATGGAAACTGTATATGAGATTTGACATAAGAACTGATCAGAACAGAGGGAGTGGTGGTATGACAGGTGTAGACCTTTGAGTTTAATTCAATGCACGAGTCTTCTGAAAGTAAAGTCAAGTGTAGTCCGTGTATTTTCTTACATGAGAAAATGGTTATGATTTATTGTAGATAGTTGATAACTATAGTTGATGTATGAGGTGAATTATGAAAGCTTGATGTGTTTGTAGTTTGCTTGAGATAGAAACTTAATTTTATGATTATATCTTTTAAAACTCTCTAGTTCACCCTACTTTAAGTATGGTGCTTTGTTTTAAAATTTATGATGATAATTTGTTACAAGTGACCAAAGGATCTGGTAGGTGTTGAGACTCTCCATAAGATGATAAAGGACATGTTTATTTTCCTTTGAATGTTTTTCTTTTGTTTTGTATCAATATTGTAAAAAAATCCCTATGAAGATGGATATATTTTGAAGTACTTTATAAATGTACTGTATGCAAATATATATGTGTGTCTATATATGTATTGTATGTAAATATATCGCATCATTATATGTCTAGAAATCATATTCATCCTTAGAAGACTAAAGTAGACCTTCTTTTCTTATATGAAAAGGACAAGGTTAAAGAAATTAAAGAACTAAGAAAAAAAGAAGAAAATTTATAGTAGGAGAAAAATAATATATAAAAACATATAAAGAGTTTAGAGAAAAAAATACAAGCTTTTATTAGAGAAAAAGAAAAAAGAATAAAAGAGAGAAAAAGAGGAGAAAAAAATGAAAAAAAAGGAAAAAGAGAAGAAAAAAAAAAGAAAGAAAAAGAAGAAGAAGAAATATTAGAAAAATTCACAAAAGAGAAAGAGTCTCTTTTAAACTCTTTACAAACATAGTTAAGAAAAAATCTTTAAAGGCAATTACAATATTTTTTGAATTTTTTTTTTCACTCATATCATATCATTTCAATTAATGAGAGAGATTCAATTAAAAACCATAAAAATTTTATTACTCAATAGAACGAAATTTTTTTATAAAAAATTAATTGAAAATATTTAAATTTTTAAAAATGTTTAAACTTAATTAAATTATAGTTTGATTTTTTTTATGTAAAATAACAACTATATCATCCTAATTAACAATAACTACCCAATTAAAAAATATAACTTTTTAAATACCTAATAAAATAATTTTTTAATAAAGATTTAATTAAAAATACTCAAATTTAAGATACCTAAAAACTTAGTACTTTTAAAAAAACATATATAGGAAAAACACTTTAAAAAGCGCCCGCACAGTAATATTCACGACATGAACACTTGTTATACACAACCAACTACGTAATAATCTATTAGTGTGTGATTAGTCTAACGAGAGCATTAGAGAATCATCCTAAAATTTGCTTTTACCCATTGCTTACTCTCTACCCAAATCATACCTAAACCTACAAGAAATTAATTAAATAAAAAATAATATTAAAACAAAAACATTTTGCTATTGTGTAAACTCATTTAGAAACTATTTTAAAAATTAAAGATATATAGTATTGAAGTTATCCTTTATTGTTATTCAAAAAAAGTTTCTGAATCAATCTTCAAATTAGTTTCTACAATTCGTGATTAATATTTATTATTTTAAATTTAGATTCTAATTTAATCTTTAATTATTTGTGACCAATGTTTTAAATTTAAAGATCATTGATTTAATATAAGTAATTTAATCTTTACAGTTTTACTCACTGCATCAATTATATCGATGAGTTTTAGGAAAATAATGAGAAAAGGAGTGACTTTAGAAACGTGGGCTCTATTATAATTTTCTTTTTCTATTATATGGGTTGGAGTAACTTTTTTGTGCTCTTTTATTTATTAAATTCCTTGTTGTCCTTAAAAAAAAGAAGTAATTTTCGGTGAAGTATTTTCTCCCACTTTCATATTATACACTTAAGAAAGATTAACCTTAATTAAATGAAATCAAACTACATAATGAAAACCTTCAACTCTGAAGACACAACACTGTACATAAAAGTGTAAGTCTTATTGGAGCTTCAAGTTCGTTCTTTTATTATTATTTTTTGAAAGTTGATTATTTTATCTTAGAAGGACACGTTTTCCTTTACTTACACCATTAAAAAAGGGTCAATATGTTTATTTTATTGTTGTTGCCTAAGAGGTTTTGTTCCAGATGTAGAACCCCTATAGAAACATAACTAAGACGTGTCTCCTATGAGGGAGACAGTTCTCCAACCCTGATTTATTAATTTTTAATTTGAAGGTTCAGATATTTAATTTTTTTAATATTTATTTCTTTATTCAATTTGATATTAATATTAATAAAAAAAATTTCGATCAAGTTTTTCGATTTTAAAATACAACCGCATCCACAACATTTAGCGAATTCGGAGTAGAATTCAGATCTAATTCGAAGTAGTTGGGAATAAAATTGATTAATAATTTTTAGAACTAAAAGCTAGAAATTTCACTATCTTTTATTATATACATGCCATATATATCTCATTTAATATGTTATATCCAACATAAACTAGAAATTCTCAAACTAAAAAATCAATTTAGGAGTAACTTCTGCTATATGCCTTTCTACGCGGACCGAAAAACATAGTTACTCATCAATCTAGCTACACAGTATTAGTTTAAGCCCTTTTTTCTATACTCTGTTAAAATAATAAATGATATTAAAATCATTTTATTTTTAATTTTCTTATTAAAATT
>Ga0123340_1003475_pt1 | contig 14792 bp, 7 predicted proteins | sample SirMexnodulemix_FD_89961 | JGI IMG/M metagenome (GOLD analysis project Ga0123340, IMG submission 89961) | Root nodule microbial communities of legume samples collected from Mexico - Siratro Mexico nodule mix | ecosystem: Host-associated > Plants > Roots > Nodule | place: Mexico: Nepantla... | reverse complement strand
TTCCTTTTTTTTACCTTCCCCCAGGGAGGCTTTTTTGGCATAAAAAAAAAAAAAAAGGGAAAGGAAAAATAATTCAAAAATTAAAAAAAAAAAAAAAAATCAAAACAAACTGTTGGAAGGATGGGGATGCATAAAAGAACAAAATTATTATAATAGAAGGAATATACATACACATAAATGAAAGTTAAGAAAACTGAAGCAAGGCTGAACCAAAGAAAACGTAAAAAAATTCTAGAGACGGCTAAGCGTCTTGTTGTCGAATATGCACCATACATCATGAAAATGTCCAGAACACCTAAAAAAGAAATGAAAAATTGAAAATATAAATAAATGGTGACAAGAAAATACATCATGAAAGACATGACATAAATAATATAAATACATACTTTCAAAAAATTTCATCACAAAAAATGTAGGCCCAAGACTAAGAACCTCTCGCAAAGTCTTGTCATTGAACTTTCCATCATTGAATGCAAGGATGGCTAGGCCCTGGAATTGACAATAAAAATAAAATCAGTATGATACAAAAATAAGTAACACGAAGAAACTAAATGCCACTTAAGATTACATAACTTACAAGTCTGAGGAGAAAGAAAGTAAAATTCAGTGCTAACAACAGCAGATGAGAACAGCAAGCATTCGCCAAAATCTAATGACTATATGAGAATATATGCAAGTACAAACCTGAAACATCATGGCAAGAAATATCCACAATCGGTGGAAGCTATGATAAAGATGAAAAAAAGTTCGATGTTCCACAAAAGATGTTTTTCCCTGATGCCTGCTGCTGCCAGAAATAAGCATTTTCTGCATTATACAATAAAGAATAGATAAGTAACCAACGACATCGACCAAAAAAATATCAAATAAGATAATCAGGTTCTCAATAACTCAACAAGACATGATGATCCATCACATATGGATACTTATACTGTCAGACATTTCAATAAGGATGTCTCCAGAGCCAAACTATCATATTCTTTATGATACATGTTTTCCCAACCACAATGAAATATTAGTTCTTTAAGGACCATAACCCAACATCCTAGAAATGATCCATTGCTATTGTGCATCAATTTCAGTATCACAGCCCTTTCAAATCTCGGTGTCTGGCTAACAGTAGAATACTGTGAACAACTAGCAGCTCTCCATCAAAAAATAAGAACAAGAGTAGGTAAATCATTCTGTGAAACTAAGAGAAAATAAATGTGAAATTCTATCGAACTGTAAAAATTAATTGATTACACACACACAGCTTAGGCTACCAGCTCTTTCAAATCTCGGTGTCTGGCTAACAGTAGAATACTGTGAACAACTAGCAGCTATCCATCAAAAAATAAGAACAAGAGTAGGTAAATCATTCTGTGAAACCAAGAGAAAATAAATGTGAAATTCTATCGAACTGTAAAAATTAATTGATTACACACACAGAGCTTAGGCTACCAGCTACGCCTATGCCGAACCAGCTGTCACTACAGAAGGACAACTGGGTATGTACAAATATGCCTGCCTTTTAATTAATTAATGCACGTCACTATAAATATCAATATCCAACATCAGTGCTATACAAAGAAACTGCATTGCATAATGTAATGAAATTAGAAGAGTCCACATTAATTGTTATCGAAAGAAAAGTATATTCATACTGAATTGAACATGTAAAACTGGAGTTAGTAATTCTGTTACAAAATCCTATATGTGGATCAGAAAATTAATAAAACGTAGACAAGTAGTAACTGACATGATTAGTCAGTTATAACTGAAAACAGAAAAACACAAGAGTAAGTTACAACTGACAACAAACAGAAAAGAGAAATATGTCTAACAATTGTAGGCAAAACAAACCTTTGATCTGGGATGAGGCTTTTGGAAAAAAGGAGAAGTTTTGCGCCAAGGCCAACTAAGCTCAAAGCAATGGAGTGACCTTAAGAAGGTAGGGGGATCAGTAAACAGAATGAAATAAAAGTGAAACGGCCAAAATGATTATCAAATAACTTATACCAGAAATACTCGTTAAAATCATCATAATTTCTCCAGGAGGAATGCGGCGCTTTCCCATTATCATTGTTTGCAGCTTCCTGAACTCCACGAAAATAAATACAGGATTCATATTTTGAAACCAAAAGGATACACTCAAGTTCCAAACACGTGCATTTCAGCATTGACACACACGAACCACAGATAAATTAATGAAATTAGTGTGTAGAAATCCAAAAGTACAGAGTAAAAAACTCAAGCTATTACTTGAAAGATATACAGTACATTGTGTTCATTCAACAGTGAATAAATTTATCATCAAATAAGGGCAAAAATGATGTTCAATTATACAATGCAAAACTAAATTTATATCATTTTAACATTGAGAAACTGAATTAAAGTCATATCTTTTATAGGAGTAATTTGTTGCCTACTGTATCTTTGGAGGACTATGTCAATCATTATGTAAAAGATAAAGGTAAAATAATGATATCTCACAATTTTCTAATCAAATGACCATAATATATGGCCGTGTACATTTTTCTCATACTTCATCGTTGACCGATACTGCCATAGTAATCATTTAGACAAATCACTTAACATAACCAACTTATTATTTCAGACAATCAGAAAGATCTTATTACATAGCACAAGGATTTATTAGTATTCATTACTTCCTAAAGAACATTAGGAAGAGACTGATATCCAAAAAAAAAAAAAAACATTATCATAATTACAAATTTGCCTGTATATTTAAGCTCTGTTTCCTATGTAATGTTCTCATAAACCTTATAGCTCAATCAAACACGTTTTCAAGCCTGCTTCCTCATATATTAAAAAGGAAAACAGGGAACACAGAATCCCAAGAGACACACAGACCTAGCATCTATTTCCAATTTATATACACACATCTAGGAGCAGTTAGACAATTTTTCTCCAAGGAAAAACGTTTTCTTGTTTATCACATTAACATAAACCACAATCTAAGATTGGTGCCATCAGCTACTTTTGATGTATGAGATTATAGCCAAAAAATTGGTGAAACTTACTGCATAAACAATATCATACAGAGGAAAGATAACGTTATCAAGAAATGAGACACCGTCCACAGAATCAGAAGTGCAACTATTAGCTGGCTGTGCAATCTGCTGTCTTAAAATTTCATCCATCTCTCTAGCCATCTGCATATCATATTCATAACAAAAATTGTGAACAATCCAAAGAGGAAGATACAAAAGCAACACATAAATGAAAAATTAAGGCACAAAAGAATAAAATGTATTGCAGTATACCAAATAACATGAAAAAGATTGCTAAGCAAAATAATCGCAAATGTGAATACATCCGTTAAAATATATACAAATTATTCCAAAGAATCATTCTAAATTTTCTAAAAGATTTTCTTAAGGTGAATTACGAAAAACCTCTTTGTACAGGATACAGCTTCGTTTAAAGTTATAAAAAACAAAACAATTTTCTTTTAAGATTTTACTTTAGCCATGAATATAGGAATAAGAGTGTTTGCCTCCAACAATTACTTAGTTTAATCTTGGAAATATACACCCAAAAGAAAATTCGGTCTTCTCTCTTTAAATAGGTGGCTTCTCTCTTCGTAAAATCACAGCTGAAGATTTAATAGAACTTGAGAGCATTTTCTCCCATTTGACCGAGTCTTTGACAGGTATGAACCTCTCTTCAAATCTTTATTTTGAATTTCTGACATTCAGGTGATAACTTTCAATAGCACTTACCTTAATTCTTCAAATGGCATTTTCACCATCTTCTGATCTTTTCAATATTTTTGTTTTCTTTTGTTAATTGTAGTTCATGAGGTTGACAATCAATGGAAAAAAAATGGGTTCCACACCCAGTTATACCAAATATTATGTTCTTATCTCATATTTCTATGATTTATTTTGTTGATTCTATATTGGTTAAATAATGGGTTTCATTTCATACCCCATTCTATATTCATGTGTTCTTAGATTTCTATGATCCAATTGGTTGAAACCTATACTTAGATCATTATAAGAGAGAGATCATGTTTATGGTTTGATTTCGATTCAGAGTTAAAAAATATATGAGAAAAAGGTGTTTAAGTGGATCTTATTTTTATTCAAATTCATATGTTTATAAGAATCAGTTGCTTAGAACCAAAGCTTAAGGAAAAAAAAAAACAAGGACATTCGGTTACAGATAGATACAACATAAAAATTATGTATTAGGAGTACGTATCTTATAGTAGGTAGTGCAATTAAGTAAGTAAAGTTATTTGCAGTTTGAGGACAAAGAACATTCCCAGTATGAAACACTTGACTCTGGGATAGCCTATAAGAAACATAATTCATACATTTAGAAAAATGCCTTTCACATCAAACTATATAACAAAGACAATTATGCAAGTTATAATGCAGTTTAAGAGAAAGTACACTTCAGCATCAAAAATATTATTTGAAACACAAGAAAAAGAAGAGACATATTGGACATCATACAGAGTTTTTCGATCTACCAATTCAACAAATCTACTTTTACATGAGGATTTGAGGTTAATAAAAATTACCTATAGTTCAATAAATTTTAACTCAAGCAAAATCTTTAAAGAACGAATAAAAAATTGCTGACTCAAATTTGTTCAATAAACTTACGTGATGGAATATGTAGCACAAGCATTCTGGTAGAAACCTGATATTTGCCGCTTCACCCCATATTAGGAAGTACAAAGAAGCATATAATATTTTTTTCTCTTTACTGAGAGCCTCCAAACTGAACAAGAACCATTAGACACCCTCGTTCAATCTTTAGAAACCATAGACTGGTAAATATCAATTAGATTTAAAACAAAATCGGGATAATAACAGTACCTGCTCCAAACAGGCTGAATGCATAAATAGTTACACCAGTTAATATAATTCTGAAGGGACTTGAGGAATACACCTTGCACAGCAGCTTCATCCAATTTCTGGAATCAAAACAAATGAGTAAGGAAAAGAAAGATACAAAAATATGAACATCTGGGTGACAAATCTGTTAAAAAAAAGATTATTAAACAGAACTGCTAATCTTACTTGCACATATTCTTGTTAGTCATTTAACAATTTTCCTTATCAAACAATTTAAATTGAAAATTTCCCCGTCATGGAACCATTTGCAAGTCTAATGTTCAAGTTTTTCAACTAACACTAATAACCCATATTTTAGCCATATTGCGACCGATACCCCCACCAATGTTTTTTGCTACTTCGAGACCTATATTAAATGATGGTTCAGACTTAATGTTGAATGACCAAACTACCCTCTTCTATCAACTTTCCATTCTCATCCTCACATATATTGATACTATCTGTAAAAAGAACAGCCCATTACCTACCCTGATACATGCAGGTATCCCTAGATGCATAAGGTTACTCGATAAACTGTTTTGTAAATTTTAAATAAAATTATTTCAAAATCATTCTTTATAATACTTTGAGCCACAATTTCAAATAGAGTTGCTCCAATTTGGATTTTGAAATTCTTTAAAAAAACTCTGAACAAATCAAACCAATAAAAATTTATAGGTACAAATTTTATATTTTCCCGAATCCAGTCGAAATGACCTATGAACATCTGTTATGCTTAGTGGAAAAAACACTAAAGCGCATACAAAAAAAATTATTTATCATTTTCTCACAGCCCTCAACAAGATACTAACCATATTACTATTCAACATGGGATTAAAACATTTTGAGGCCCACCGCCCATATTTTTCAACACAACAGTATAACGTAAAAAATCCTCAAACTTGAAAATAAAAATAAAAAACTTACAGGTTCAGCTTCATCTGGAATTCTAAGACGAGATTGCTCATTTGCAAGCAGGTGAACTATGTTTTCATGCTGATTAGCTACATTATCTTTCTGGAAACATCATGGTATTATCATAAGCAACAGAAAAAAAGGACTCGACAAGAATACCAATGCATAAAACAGCTTTCAACCACAAAACAAGACCAAACATATCATAACAAAACATAATTGTTTACTTAAGACAGAATATAAGTCAGAAAGCTAAACTACGAAAAATTATAAGTTTTCACAGTATCAATAAATTAATTGTTTTCATATTTCATTTGTTCCACCAAATAATTTATATTTAGAATTGAGCACAAAATAATTTGGTTTGAGAACCCAATAAATATTTTATACAATCGAAAGAATCACACTAATATTGACTTCAAACTACATGGAAATCATGGTATACAGACCTGAAATCCAAAAATACACTGCAAAAAATCGAACACATTAGTGCTCCTCGATGGAGGAATGAAATAGCCTCTGGGCAACTCTGGCAAGCCATTGAAATACTTCAAAGCTGAAACTGCTGCTTGCACCTAACAATCATTTTTTTCAGCTAAAATAAGTAGACCTGAATAGTTAAAAGTTTGGAATCTCAAACAAAATATCTCACCTCAGGTAAAGAAACAATAGCATTTGTTGAAGAAGAAGCGTCTAAGGGTATGATGTTGTATGCAATCAGATCCTCTGTCAATGCGGAATCTGAGTCCATAACCCGTTTCAGCTGTAACAAAAACATATGAATAGATAGCTGGAGTTCAGAAATTATTCCCTTGTGATTGCATGGGAAATGGAAAGTAATAACATCATCCAAGTTCCAACTCACCTACACAATCATTTTAAATTGAAATCATTTTACCTAATTTCTTATTTTGAAGCCAATTACAACCACAGAAAAACAAACAAAAACAATACGAAAAAATTGCTAATGAAATCAGATAATACTAAGCCCAACAAATTCTAGCCCCACTCCAAAATCTTTTACCATGCAATAATACAAGACTCCTCAATACTACAATGCTGTATCATAACAGATGCTTATATTTATCCTAATGCAATAGAAAGATACTCATTTTTACAAGAATAATTTCAACTGGAAAAGAAATTGCACGACAAATGATTTCAACAGACACTGCTCCACACCACCCACTACGCCGACCTATTAAACCCACCACCCCCAACAGAGACCCAGTTTGATAACAGTAAAAATTCTGAAGCAATTATCTTCTGGACCACATCAAAATATCTGGTACTCAAGAGATCGAACAAGATTAAGAAAACAGTAACAAGTAACAGTATAAAGGAAGGTAAGAAAACAAATTAAAAAAATAACAACTAAGAGGGGATAAAAGATCATAAGTTCTAATACAAAGTTTACAACAATAGAAAGTCCATAAAAAGGTTCTGCCAAAGGATCTGTCTCAAACAATTTACTACTATTTTCACTTTATGTATAAAAGCGAATTATAGCAAGAAGTAAAAAAATATTAACAAGAAAGAGAAATCTCTCAAAATTGCAAACCAACTAAGTAGCAGAATAAACAACAAAGCTCCCTAAAAAATATAATCCATAAAAAAATAAATAAAAGCATGAATATGGTAGTTTATAATATTAAGAGTGCCAGAAAGCATGAACACGACCTCATCAGGAATTTCTTCACTCAGCTGCTCAAGTACTGTTCCCAAAACCTTTAAGGTGGCAAAAACCCTTTTCCTCTTCACAGTCTTGCGCTCCAACCTGTATTCAGAATAAAACGCTTAATGTGAATGCAATATGCATAGCCAACAACAATCATGTTGCATATGTAAATTAAATTCCATGCAGAGATCACAAATCATTAATTAGACAAGCCCATGAACAAAGTTTATGTAGTTGACTGTTTTTTTGGTGAAACAATGAAATTTCATACAAAAAGGAAGAGAACAAAAATAAGGTGGAACAGTTGTTAATAATTTGTAACATGGTGATGGGATGGACCTAAAGAGGCCCAAAAGAAAGAAAATCAAACGTTTTAAATATTTAATAGGATGGTCTTAGAAGTTAAAAAATAATACTATAGCATTATTTAGTTTATATTTTAATTGCCTGGAGTTCAAATATGCCTATCTCTTAGGTTATAAAAGTGTATTCCTCCTAACATTATAATGAATGAAGGGTATAAAGTTTTATCTTCCAGCTTCGAATGGTAATTTTTCTTATTTTTACAGTAGCTATTACTTCGTTACACAGTATTTTTCAACCCCTCTGCCATAGGCTACTTGAGAAGAGAGAGAGACCAGCAACTTGTCAAGAGAAGTCCATGTTCAAACAACAAGAAGAAAGGGCACATTCAACAATTCTTCTTTCACTGTCAAACAAAGTTCTTTATGAAGTTATTCAAAAGCAAACTTCATCTAGACTGGGGCTAAAGTTGGAGAAGCTTTTCATGACAAAATCCATTTGCAACAAGTGGTTAAAGAGAAGAATCTTTGGATTACATATGAAGGAGGGAATGTCAATGAAGGCTCATTTCTACAGGCTTATTCTATTCATATGGAGCCATGAGACATTGACATGAAGAAAGACAAAGATGTTGAACCGATTATGTTGGCCTAAATCCCACCGACCTATGAAAATCTGGCGAGTTCTCTAAGTGCATGAAAGAATTGTCTTAAAAAGTTGACTTTATATCAAACTCACCCTCACAAAAATAATTTGTAGTATAAGGCTTACACCCACTTATTATTATTTGGTCATATACCTAGTCAATGTAGGATCTTCAACACACCCCTTAAAACTGGACATCACAAGAATGAGGCTAGATATTTGTGGGTGGTCTGATAATAGCACATCATGTGGCACGATAAGCCCAACAAATCTTACTAGGATAGGGTCTGAAGTGGATTTTATAAGTCTAACACAACCTTAAAAAGCTGACTTGTGAGGTGAGGGTTGGACCAACTTATTTACTATAATTCGTTCATATCGACAATGTAGGATCTCCAAAAGATTACATCATGCTTGAAGAGGATAAGCCTAGCCTATATAGATGGGAACTTCACCACAAGGAATCAAGAAAAGGTGAAGTGACATCGTCACAGGAAAGTTGAACAAATACCCTTAATTATTTTAATTAAACAATAAATGCTATGAATTATCTATTACTATCTTATGAAGATTGGAAATTTAAATTTGAAGATTTTAGTTTTAAACATTAAAACCCCACTACCAATATTCTCTCTTCATACATTAATCATTTAAGGGTGATTTTGAAAAAAGAAATATTACAACTACAAAAAATTAAATTATACCAACTAAATTAACCAACTTTCTTAAAGGTGTGAATTAGTTAAACTGTTAAAAGGTCTTGTATTTAGGAATGGGAGTAGTTTCAACTTAGTCGTAGTTTCTCTCTCATCTCTCCATGAACTCTATCAAGACTAATTAAATTTGATTGCAAATAACTATCAACTTTATCCACATGAATAGCGTAAAGGAATCTGAAAAAATAAACAATCAGACACACTTATAACTTATTTTGAGGCATGTGATATCACAATAAGAGGGGGAAAGAGGAAGCACATGATAATCCAAAGTCTTATGCAATTTTCTCAGTCAAAATCAGTGTTATGCCATTTTCCATGCAAAATCAGTGTTATGCCTTTTCTCTGTCAAAATCAGTGTTATGCCATTTGCTCAGTCAAAATACATACTCGCCAAGATCCCGGCTAAAAGCACCAGATTCCCTCAACTTCATTTCTTCCTCGCGTAATTTATCCACATTATTCTTCTCTCTATAACTTCTGTAGAACTCTTGTAACCGAGCTACATCCTGACTTCTATCTATGGTTCCAGCTTCTCTTTTAGCCAGCTTTTGCTGAAAATATAGACAAATAACAGATTATGAAAAATTATACTAGCCAATAAAATGAGGAAAGCAGTTCAATAGAGTGAAGAAACATAAAAAGGACAGTGGAAAGCTTAAAGATAAATAGAGAAAAAAAAAACGTCTGTAGATCATAAAATGATAGTGTCCCTAAAGAGTGCATGTCAAAAATTATCTTACATTCTGCTTGAATGACAGATGGAAGTTAGAGTTACAACACATTTGTAACAGATCTCTGCTGAGATTATACTTTCAAACCAAGATTTAAATTTCAGTTTGTTTGATTTAGTCTATGTTCTTCACCTCTCCTCTTCAATATTTGGTCACTTTCCCTTGTTTTCCATTTGGTTCCTGAATCCTAACAACCAGCCCTGCCTAATTCCGTGACTCGGGTGCTTGATCAACACAATATTCAATAGTTTGGCTCCTCTAAATGTCCTGACTAAAATTACATTTGAATTTGCATATCAGTAGTTTTGCATATTTCTTCCTCTGGTTCCCTTTCATACTTTCAATCCCCTCTAAATTATAATGCTTCACTATGTTTTACATAATTTACTTCGTATACTTTGTGTAACCAAAAACCCAACAAGTGATAAGGTCCAGACCAATAAACTAGTAGGAGTTGTAGTTAAACATATTCCAGCTCAAGATCAATGACCAAGCCACTATCTCCTACCATTTCTATGGGACTAACTCTTCTCTGTCAAAGATAAAGTCCCGAGCAAGCAACTAGTATTAGTAGTTCAACATATTCCAGCTCAAGATCAATGACTAAGCCACTATCTCCTACCAGAATTCACTTTCTAAGGAACCAACTCAGAAGTGTTTGAACTCTATTCTTTGGCGCATGGCTCAACCACCTTCAATGCAGGGGGTTAAATGATGTATTTGATTAATGTTGGAAAGCCATCTTACTTGGGATCATCCTAGGCCTGCCATAGTTGTGACTTCTGTAGGGGCTGCCTTAAGTGCAGCCACAAAGATCGAGGTTTAGTCCCATATTGACTAGAGATACAGTTTAAATAAGCTTTATAAGCCCTGGTCAATCCTTACCTTCAAAGTCAGTTTTGAAGTATTGAGCTAGACCCTAAATAAATTCTTAATTTATTAAAATCAGTATACCTTTGCCAGCTGGCTATACCTGTTTCCAGTTTCCTAATAATACAAATTACTGTAGCTACAAAATCCCTTATGTAAACAACCTCTAAGTGAGTGGAAGAAATTAAGACTTTCTGCTCCTTCAATTACCTTTTTCTCGAATTCTGAAAATATACAATTGAAATTTAGAAAAAAAAAATAAACAGAAATGAATATGGAAACTAGGTCTAAAGCTCTGGTAGCACTGCATTCAACAGTAGCAATAGGCATATACTAGTTATGAAAATGACGGTAAGGTAAAGTCCACAGCAAATTCAAAGACAAGTCATGCAATAAATAAAAACAGAGTCAAATATGATATGAAATTTCCAAAGAGCTGGCATTAAAAAGCCATACAACAAAATTTTAGCATGCCAATCAAGCACCCACAGAATCAGACATATAAAACAGACCAATATGCACAAGTCAAGTATCCCAAGCACGATTTTTTTTTTTCTTATTTTACATAAACCTAGACTAAAATCCATACCTTGATGACAGACATCAAACCAGTCTTGAATTGTAAGACACCCCGGCCTTCACTGTTAGGATCCAAATTTTGAGATAAAGAATATGCATGCTCACATACTGCATACGAATAAGAATTGTTAAGCTTGTTGCACAGAGAAAAATATGTTCTCCAAGGTATCCATTTTTAACCTTTCAAGTTTAACAATTTCCTATAGTCAACCAAAGAAGAAACCAGAGAGATAACATGAAACTGTAAAACTTTTAATGAATCAAAAACTACGATAAGGTGTGGCAGATAAGGTGTGGCAAAGAAGACACTGAGACCATATAATAGATGTCTTTTCACAAAAAAAAAAGCACATGATATGAATTAGTATAATTACTCTTCAAATTTTTACAAAATTTGGTCCTCGAACGGTATCCAGGCCTGACCAGTAATGACGAATCTGTCTGTTCAGAATTAAGTTTTAGCAGAAAAGAATTTGTTGAATTTTGTTCTCAGAAAACTCCACACTTCATACGGGGAAAGCCTTTTGTTTGACTCAGTTGGGCATGACAACAATAATGCAAATGACATGTTGATGTCTAGTCCTAACTGACCTTTTTCCAACATATGTATTATGAATAGATCGAGTTCAAAATTGGTAGACCACTTATATTAGTATTGTAAGGTAGCTCCTTTCCTTTGAAACAATTATTTTGGTCATTTCTAGCGGTAGTAGAATATCCCACATACTTTGCAGATTTGTCTCATGAACAATGAGTTATTGAGAAATAATCAAGGTAAATACTGGGACACGGTACATTTGGCAATCCTTTTTTGTTTACACTAGAATGAAATGGGTGCATCTCTAAGGGTGTCCCTAAAAGCAAACGCCTAAATCCTTTTAGTCACACTGTTTTCAAAAGAACGTTAAAGAAAGTTGGACAAAGAGCAAAATAAGGAGAAAACTATGAGGCCAATGAAAAAGTTTCATTCTAAACTCGTGTGGATAGGAAACAAAAAGTTTTGAGGAAATAATTCACTCATTCCAAATATAACGATCTAATCATTTCTCTTCCCCTTGATTCTACTCATGTCATTAAAGAAAAGAATTATATTAAACCAGACATGTGGGTTCAACAATTCTTTCTTTTCTACTTCTTTCTTTTTCTTCCAATCCAAACAATCTATATTTTTTTCTCTACTCTCCTACTTTCCTCTATTCATCCCTCATCCAAACGTAATGTCAAATAAAGAATTTGCCTTCCCCAAAAGAAAAATACATATTATAAACTAATTTTAGTTACAACTTTACTATATTCAGTAATTAAAAAATAATGTAATGTCCTTATTTATCAATCTCTTTTTTCTTGTTTTCTTGATTTCTTGATACAATATTTAGTATGCAGAGTAGTACCTTCAATGCCAAATAACCCATTGTATGCATCAGTAAAATGTTGTAATGGAAATTACTAAACTAATAAAGATATGCAAGGAAAACGAAGCAAGATGAGACAAACATACATATTCTTGAGACACTGGGATCATCTTCTTGAATTTCATCAGCAACTCTCAAAATTTCATCAATATCCCTGTTTTTGGCTAGTGCAGACGGTACATTTCCAGCAATGCCACCAACTGGTCGTCCATATGCATCATCACCAGTCCTTTCCCTCCTCAATGCAGCACGGACTAACCGTTCCCAAAGTTCCTCAGCTCGAGACATTTTCTATTAATATAAAGCAAAAACAAACAGGTTAACATTAATAATTTACAACACAAATGTAAAAACCAGAAACCATTATTGCAGGAAAACGTAAGTACAAATCAAATCAACCAGCAATTTAAGCACGATAAATAATTTCTATAAGTTATGCGTATTGAATTCCTCACATACCATAGGAGAATAACTTTTCTCGAGGTGCCTTACTAAGTAAATAACATCTACCTAAAATCATGCCTTGCAAAGATAGAGCGAAAGAGAAGAAAGTTCACTTGATCCAACAGATAAACAAACTAAACGAGTCAAAAGCTCACCAACATTGTCTCATTATTAAATTTCAAAAGTTCAATTGTACAATCCAAAAATGTAGAGTGAAGGATGCAAGCACCCATGCAAAAACCGATTAGGAAAGGCATGCCACGAGTTGCCAAGTCAAGAACTCAACTGATGTTTAAAGTGCATTACAGACTACAGAGAGTCACAAAACTTTCACAGTACTTACTACCTTTTGAACTTAACGGTTCACACCAGCATCAAAAGATGAAAAGATGTTGACCAAGAAAAATGAAGAGAATAGTTATTGGAACGAGTGGATCCACTTCAACCTCAGCCTATACAACCAAATCAGTATCACCAGTAAGCAATCCACAACAAGATAAATTATCTTCCAAGTTCAGTAAAAACATGAAATCCTACAATACAACAAACTACAAGTATAGCGAACGAAAGACGAAAACCGCCATTCCGCACACAAACAAAAGATCACACGATTCAAACTGACAGAAGCTACATGAGGTTGGCAAACTTCACTCTGATCGAAACAAAAAAGGAAACACGAGATCGAAGAGCTTCCATTTCCGAACTAATTTTTTCTTGGAAAAGCAAGAACAAATGGAATAGCAAAAATAAGCGAAGGAAACAAAAGTGAAGAACCTGAAAAACCCTAGGTGTAGGGTTCCGAGTTGAAAAGGAGCTGAATCGCACTCTGAATGGTGAAAAGCGGTCTTTGTGCTTCGATGTTTTGAAAAAAAGAAGGGGATTGAAGAAACAAGATTAAGAAAAGGAAAAGAAGTGTGCAACCGGGTCTACCGGTTACATCCGGTCGTAGACAAAGCAATAGCGTTTGGGTTAGGGTGTTTCAAATCAAACCCAAACGCGGAATAGTGATGGATATAGGTAACTTAACAGGTAAGTAGACGCGTTATATCTTTTGTGTTTTAACATAATTGGGAATAAGGCCGTTAGAGTTATTACACTGCATAACAAAAATAAATACTTTTATTTTTTTCTAGTTTTAATCTTTATATACAAAAATAAATACTTTTAATCTGTATTTTTAAAATTCAACATAAACGTAAATATTGATGCGATGGCATTAAATGATCAAAATGCAGTATGACATAAATATTGGAAAATATAATTGGGAAATTGAACTTAAATACAGATATTGATGGAATATAAATAAAATATTAAAATATAAGATAAATATAAAAAATAAATAGCTGATATTTTCTTTATCATAACATTTGGTACAAATTCTAAACCAAACCACTGCCACTTGGTTAAAAATAAGTAATGAAGGGATTCTTTGAAGTTATTTAGGGTACCACTTATCATAATTTTTCTTAATTGTCGAATTTAATTGATCTTTACAAAAATATTGAAACTGATATTTGTGGTTTCTCTTATACGGAATAAATATATATCATTTATATAATCAAATTCTTATTATAATAAATAAATACTTTTTTAAATATATACATCATATTATATTGAATTTTTATAAATAAATATTTCAT
>Ga0123340_1003471_pt1 | contig 14797 bp, 7 predicted proteins | sample SirMexnodulemix_FD_89961 | JGI IMG/M metagenome (GOLD analysis project Ga0123340, IMG submission 89961) | Root nodule microbial communities of legume samples collected from Mexico - Siratro Mexico nodule mix | ecosystem: Host-associated > Plants > Roots > Nodule | place: Mexico: Nepantla... | reverse complement strand
TATATTTTTTTTTTTTTTGCATTGTCAAATGTTTATAAACAACCGCATTAAAACCAAGATCTTGTAGCGGATGTGAGATTTTCTTTAACTTTTTTTTTTTTTTTTTTCAGCTAAAAGACTTCTCTCTCTCTTCTTATGTAATCACTTTCCTATTCATTCAAGGTGATATAAACATTCACGTGTGCCTTTCATAATTTTTTTTTTTTTTTTGCAAAAACGTTTTAAATTTAATGTTCAAATCGCAAATAAAAACTAAAGATGTCAGTGGATGAAAAATTAGTATAGACATGAAGTTAGAATTGAATAGTTGTTAAAAGACTGAAAAATTAAGTTTAGTTTAGTTTCGTAGACATTATATTTTTATTGACTATTTTAATTTTAAATATTTTCTGAAAATATAAAGTTCTTTCTAATTTTATAAATTCATAATGACTTTTCAAATTCTTTTAAATTCATACAGTGTAGGTTCATTAAAATGTAAACTATAAAATTTAAGAGTTGGTTTGGCAGAACTAGTTTGATAAGCCTAGTTTTTAGATAAGCTTCTAACTTATACTTGGAGCTGCTAGCTTATTTTATTATAAGTGTTGAGTAAACGAACTAATGAACTATTTGATAAATATAGAATGATATAAAAGAATATAATTATTTAAAATTGATTATATAAATAAAATTTGTGCTTTAAAGTAAAAATATATTATTATATATTTTCATTTGCATCTATGTTATACGCATAAAAATTTTAGAATTTTATTTTTGAATTACTTAAACAAAAAAAATCAAAATAAAACAAACTAAACAAGAATTTTAATTGAAAAATAAAAATTAAATTACCAACGAGTGATAAAAAGTAATTCTAAATAATCAAAAATTAAAAAGATGACAATGAAGGTGAGCATATGGTATATACGATGGTAATCGCAACATAAAAAAAAAAGGATGAAAAATAATGGTAAATTAATAATGATAAAATTGAAAATAAAAAATGTCGGATAGAAGGGAAAGGATGGAGAGGGTCTTGCCCGACAATATTTTAACTCCATTTTCTCTTTTGGATATCACTTTATGAATCAATTTTATAACATTGAGATAACTTGTATTTCAAATTTTAAGATGACATCTGCTATTCCTACATACTAAAAAGGTATCACCTACCACATTATCCATATAACTAGTCTAACAGTACTACCCTACATTTACTAGGAATAAAGTCCAAAAGGAAAATGAAAAAATAAATGCCATTATCACTTGGTTTTATCAAGTTAAATCCAAATTCCTCTAAAAAAAAAGTTAAATCCAACTCTCAGATTCTAAAATACAGTGACATACGGGCATTCTTAATAACGGTCTCATTTACTGTTGGATGTATAGAATAGGACGTGAAAATATAAGCTGAGACTATTTTACAACACGTAAAAAAAATGGGGTTGCATAATATAAAAAAAAATTAAATTAAATTGCAACGTCATGCACCCACCCTCTTATCTATACAACTTCCAAACCCCTAAAACTGCAGCTATTAGTCTATTAGAATGATTCAATTTTGCTTCTTATGGGTACAAGTTCGCTTTTACTTCTGTAACTCAAAAAGAGATGAATGCTTCTTTCGGTAAAAGAGTTGACCTGACAAACTAATGGTAGCTGCTGGCTCGGTATTCTACCATTCCACAGGAAACTATCATAGAAGCTTGCAACAGTATATACATGTTCAAATTTTCAAACCTGCGAATTTGCGCATATTTAGATTTAATTAAATGTACGGGGCATAAAATGCAAATGTAAACGATAAAATTTTTCAACTGTTTAACACAAGTAGGCCCCATCTCATTTATAGTGGTGGCATAGCTTCCTAATTTGACATGACATATCTCTAGATATTATTCACTCAAACAATGTGGCATTCAACAGAAGTGTTAGGATCCATGACAAAGCTGAAAGTTTATTTTGCTTTTATGTAGCTCTTTAATACCAGATTAGTTTTACAGTAGCCTATTTTCAGAACTCTGTCAAGAAGCCGAACAATTTATCCATACGGCATGCAAACAAAAAACTGTCTTTCCTACCAGCCTCGTTATCATCTACGTTACCACCAAACTATGTTGTTACATGTAAGAAAACCTCATGCCTGTCTAGTGTGTTTTCATACACATGCATGTAATCAGGTGTTGTGTATGGAAGCAAGTAATCAGGCGTTGTGTATGGAAGCAAGCATCAGCTTAACCGGCAGATTGCTTAGATATGTATAAGGATAATTTAAGTGACTTAGACCAGATCATGTTATTTCAAGAACACTTACCAACATTTGAGGTATCCTAAGGAAGCCAAGGGACAAAGAATATAAAACAACAGAGATTGTTGTTGCTGTAATTAAATTGTGTACAAGACGCTTGTCGTCTTTGCTGGGCACAAATGCCACCTTGAGTGTATTTGTCAGGTCAAAAAGCCTGTAGGAAATCTGCGAAGAATGTTAAAATCAGAATCAATCAACATAAAAAATCTCAATCCAACTTGTGCTTTTACTTACTGCAACATATATGGAAGTAGTAAGCATGAAGTTCAACATTGGGTAGCCTGGGATCAGGGAAAGCAACAATTTGGGTTGTCCGTCTGGAACACCTGACCTAAAATCAGCCAATTGCATAAAGGAAATTAATATATTCAGATAAATAACAAAAACAATCACACTACACATGTACATAAGTTGCATCAAGCACTAAAACAATTGTGCATGAATGTGTATTATGCATTTTCCCCTTTCGACATGCAGTAAGAACCAAATTTTGGAACTAAAATGCAATTAGTTTAGCAAAATTTCGTTCACCCCTCAAGGACGAGGTAAATCCAACAGTTTAAATCCTAATTGCCCCCATTTCTAGTCCAAAGCATATTCCTTGTTATGTTTTCTATATGGCAAATTGATGGTTAATACACAACATATTTTCTAAATTCAAAGTTATCACCCCACCAAAAAATAAAAATTAAAATAATTCAAAATTAAATGCTCAACAATGAGTATAACGAACAAATGTATGAACAAATCTAGACATCTATTATACCATGCCAAACAAGTGAAATCCTACATGCCCAAACATGTATCCAGGTCAAGCCTAGGAATCGAATATGGTTGGGTCACTGACTACATGTGCACCAAATAACCCCTCAACTCATATTAGGACAACAAATACATAATATCCAGTAAAGCATCAATAAATGCTAAAAGCAGTACCTTAACCAGATATGGATCTGGGAGATGTAAGTCTCCAGTGTAATCTTCCCAAGCCATCTAGCAGAAGTAGAAGCATTATAAATAAATTAACAAATTACCAGCCTTAAAACAAAGTGAAGAAAGTTAGATTTGACAGCATTTAGCAGTAAATTAGGTCATTAATTATGAAGGCATGTCCATGTGTGTGCGTGTAAAAGAGAAGGGAAGGTAAGAAGAATAAAAAATTGTACTTCTACAAAGACAACTTACGCAAAAAGTGTCAGTGTATAGCTACGGAAACTTTGTGTAACATTCCGCAAGCATATGTAAACCCTGTCAAATAAAAATGTGCCACATTAATAACTGAAAAGGTCTCTCTCATCAGGTTCCCCCCTCCTCCTAAATGAAATGTCAAGGAAAAATGAACATACGTTATGGGAATCCAAGAGGTATAAGGATGGTATTTGTTGTATGTAAGCTTGTCCAGCTTGTATATATGCTCAAACCATAAATAACCCACCTAGAAATTAACTCGAATGATCAGGGCCATCAAATAAAACAAAGCAAAGGTATACTAATATAATAATTTTATTAAAAAATATAATACCAACGAGCATATCAGCACAACAGTTGCTTTGATTGATACTCTGCGCTTGATTTCTGCTTCCTCCAATTTTTCCATCCATCGTTCAACCTTATAATACCACGTGTCAATCAACAAAGTACTCAACTCATAGGAAAATGAAAAAAGAAAAAAAGAAAGAAAAAGGAGACAGAATTCAGAAATATTTCCCTGCTTCATAATCATCACTCAATCACAGAGGATGAACTAAATGTAAGATTTGTTTTAGTTAATTCAAAAACATAAAAAATGAGAAACTTACAGTTGGATGATAATAGGCATAGATCATGCCAATTATCCATATGTAGCGATCAAGCCCTGAGCGAAAATGCCATTCATGCAAGCGGGGGAGATGTGATTTGGCAGGATTTGGATCAGTATAACCTGCAAGTTTAAAGAAAACTTCCAGTTAGCATGATCTGTTATTCTTTTAGTGGTGAAGTCAAATATCGTAAATGTTACTAACCGAGAAGGAAAGTAAATGGACTCCAAAGCCATTCAAAGACTCCAGGTATCTCCCATACTAAGATAACAACCAAGAAGCAAGCAACGATTTTCGCAGCAATGACTGACCCAATCTCATTGTACTTGTTGAAAATACCAAGTGCCCCATAAACCATAAGAGTGAAAAGTGTGTGCATGGGGCAGATGTAGTATAACATGTAACTGTTGTTCAGTACAATACAACAGAACACCACAAAGAAATTAAGCCTCCACATCATCTGCTCAACCAGAGAAATTGAGAAATTTGCTGCAGTTAGTACAGACCAAATATAAAAAAGCCAGCTTTTATTGTTCAAGGAAATTGCATACCTGAGCAAATCTGGCCAGACTAAAATCTTTACGAACATAATAATATGAGAAGTTCCCAAATCCAGTCATCCAAACATATGCAGCAATGAACAAACGGATTGCATTGTAGATTTCAGATGCAGCAAAGTAATGGTACATTAAAAACAATACCTACAGCAAGAGTTGAATAATCAGAAGATCTGACCAAAAAATCTACAACAAACTGAACTGTATTTCCTTATTAATAATGTATTAATTTTAGGGGGTCAGAACTTGCATAATTAAGAAGTTTCAGGGAGTTTTTCAAGCATAAATGAAATGAGAAAAGCAACATCAACCGAAAAAGTGACCAACCTGCATCCAGCCTTTCCATTCTTCAGTTTGGTGTCTATTTAAATAAAGGATGGATTTCCCAGAAAATGGTGACTTGTCTTGATGTATCTTGAAGGAAGTCATTGCCGAAACTATGATGAGGAGAAAATAGAGAAATAGGAAGATATCCCTATTGTAACTCTGCAAACACAGATGATCGTTGACAAAGATTATATCACTTAAGCACAGTAGACACATGACAAAGATAATTTTTAAATATATATTACTACTTTCACGGTAATTAAGAATACTGATTTTTATAACCTATGACCAGCAGCAATGGACACTGGCTAAGGTGGTACATTGTGCTTTGTGTGCGTCTTGACGCAAAAAGTAATTCACTCCTATGTCCTTTCTCTTTTCCCTCTACTTTAATGATTGATTCCAATTGTTGTCAATATTTTATTTAAGAATAGACATTTTAGCCTTTCATGGATTTTCTTCGCACTTGACTTGTTATAGTGTATCTTAAAAGAAGTCACGGTTACAGAAACAAAAAAAATATGAAGCGCCACAAAAGATATAATTTTGTTGAAAAAATAAGAAGGTAATAGTTCTGTTAAAGCTAATGCCCCATACCAATATGCAGCAATATTTGTTTGCTGAACTGACTATCCAAGCACAAAATAGTACTCATCAAGAAATGAAACAAAGAAGAGCAATATCCTGATTAAATGACCAACCTTTTTTGCCGAGGCAAAGAAATCCGTGCGGTCACACAGATAAAAGTAAGAAAAAAGGAGACCAAATTCAGACCTATCGGGCAGAGGGGAAATGAAAAACAATTAGTTTGATCCACATAAACAAATAATTCTCATTTCATATAATTTACTTACATCGCTCTAAGTGTCAAACGGTTTTCAAGAAGGAAATACTCATCCATCAAAAGGAATCTGAAGAAATAAGGAAAACACCAATTGTGTAAGTGCAAGTTTAAGCAAAGTCAAAATAACAAAATATAGAACCATAATTGAACCAAGAAAAACAAGAGCGGCATGGATTACAAACCGGATAATTGATGGTGAGGCAGTTTTGCTCCGCGGCCTCGGGGATCCTGACTGTAGAGCTCCTCCCTCCAATAAAACTGTTTTGTCTTCGTCTTTAACAGCATCACCACCCATTTCAACTAAGCTGATGTCCGAGTGACCACTAAACGAGAACAACATCCATAAGAAATCATAACAGTTTTCTAATGCACTTCCATTATTAAAAGTTGGAATAATGTAAAATTTCTGGAAGAACCTCCAAACTATAACTCTCACACAAAAAACTTGACTCCGCCACTTAATTAATTCATCCATGTGGGATTATGACATTCTTTATTCTAAAATATTGTGGGGGATTAAACAAAAACAGAAGTTGCATAACGGTAGCATCATAATCCTTAATTATTGCGACATAAATATACGTACGTTAATCCAATTGTGGCCAATTACTTAATCAACGAATAACACACACAGCAACTATAAGTGATCAATTAATTTTTTCTAGTTATCTCGAAATTCGCAGAAGCTACATTCCAGCAAAATGCAAACATTGTGCCAACAGGTGCAAGTAAAAACTCACGCCACAGAGTTACGGATCCAATCGAACTTACGCTCTGGACGAGACAGAGTTTTTCCGATACTCCAATATCTCCGAATATATCCATGCTAGAACGACCGGAGTGATCCCGAGCAAGAACGAGACCTGCAAGCATCACGAACCGAAGAATCAATCGTCAAATTCCAAAAAAAGGCAACCGGCGAAAAAACAAGAATCGGTCACACCACATCAAATTGCACGGAGAAGTAAACATAAATGAGTAACTAGCGGCGACAAAAATAGGATTCGGTGCAAGATCTGGTGGCTCTAGAAGATGGAAGCAGAAGACGTACCTGACCGGGAGTAATAGGACCGAAGAGAAGCATTTCGGAGAAGCAAAAGAGGCAGAAGAATCACAGCACAGTTCCGGATTCCGAGGCGGCGGAAATCACAGGAACTGAAGCGGCATTCGAATAATGAGAGCGACTCGACGCCGATCCGCCACCGGATCTGGTGGAGAGAAATGTTGTTCTCTAATTTAGCGCGAATGAAGAGAAATTTCACTGCGCAAAATGCTTCACGTGGTTGGGTTTGTAACTAACTACAAGAGTGCAGTGAGCGACGGTAGGTGATAAGTGTGTAACTCACTGCGCCACTACGATGGAGAAGAAGAAAAAAAATGTCCGGCACAGAAAAACAAACCTGACAAAATTCTCAGCCATTTCTTTATTACTTTCTTCTCATTTTATATAAAATAACTCGTTAAAATGAAAATAAATACGCACAAGGCGAAGTGAAGAGGATTTTGACTATTGTTTTCTTCTTTACGCTATGGGGTTTGGTGTTAGAGAAGTGACCGACAATTCAATTAAATTTAGTAATAATTTATTTGATTTCAATACAGGTCACATCATGGGGTGGGTGTAGTTGCAATTTCTCTCACGCGTTTAATGAATTTAATTTCAACTTAACTCGAATTAAAATAACAATAATAATTTCTTATAACTTTTAAGTTAATTGAGATTTAAAGTGACTTTAAAAAAAATTGAAAAATATTAAATATGCATAAAGATGGAGTGAAGGAGTGAGGGTTATTTTAGTCCTTCCAGCGGAAGAGACAATGGAGGAGGGAAAGGGATATGGCATTTGATTCACCGACACCAGTATTCCTAACTCAATGTATTACTAATGCACTCTTTTCAATATATTTGTTGGTTATAGTTATTTTTAAAATATAAAATTAGAAAAGGAGATTATTATTTATGTAAAATCTATTGTTGTGATTTTAAAATAGTTTAACCACAAACGAGACTTGATTTTAAAAATTTATCATATCAAAATGTTGACTTTTATAAACTCTAATATTTCTTATATTTATGTTTTTCTTTCATACATTTTGATAGAGAAGTCGTGGTCCTAATCAAGGTGAGCAAATTATCAATGTCACTCTTTTCATTATCTCATTAGATCTATCCAACTTGAAACATTATTTAATCAATATTGTTATTTTTATTAGTGTCGATAAGAATATTATAACACCAAAATCAATTATAATTATTTTTCAATGATATCTTAAAATGATTTTTCTGATTTATAGACGGATCTTACTTTCAGTTTATATTAACTAAGTTTTTTTTTATTAATACTGATAATTTTTTTATTGATGTTAAACAAAATTTCTTAATTACAAGAAAATTTATTATGTCTTAAAAAGAATAATAAAAAAAAATTCAAATTGTTAGATAAATTAGTTCAAATTTTAATAAAATTCATTAACATACCTTAAATACCTTACAAATTCATACCATTAATTGACATCCGTTATTTTGACTTCTTTTATAATTATAAAATTTATTCTTACTAAAGTTTGTCGTTTATTCTTTCTTCACTTGAATAATGAATTATCATTTAAATTATAGAATTCGTCACTTGAATAATATTTAATCATTTAACTGAAAAAACATCATATTATTCTTTGTCTAATCTTTACTTAAGTGAGATATAGAACTAACATATATGCAATATTTCATAATGTAATTATTAATTGAAATTTCAAAATTAAACCCTAAATAACATTCGATTATAAAGAAAACTCATTTCAATTTGTATCATCTAATATTTTCTATACAATTTTGGTGAGTTTTAAACCTATTGACCCAAACTCTAACCTACGTAATATAATCATACATATATCATTTAATTTAACTCTAAAAACAAGCTTTTATTCAATAACAACAACAAAAAAAAATCAAACCAGTTCTTCAAGCCCTGACTCCATAAGATTGATGGGATAGAGAAAAGGAGGAAAATTAAGTATTTTCCCAAAGCAAAAAATCGCTATTAATGTCTTCAACTACTATTCTAATTGTCTTGTAGATTGAGAACTTCAAAAGGGAGGCAGATGAAATTTGGTTTTGAATTTTATTGAGGAGAAGGAAGAAGAGAGAATGGCTGAAGAAGAATGTGGAAGGGAAGAAAAAATTTCTATTGGAACCCAACACCTTCTTACTTCACCTCTACTTTATTGGACGCTTCTTCTTGCATTTCCTTTCTTTTCTTCGTACAAGCAATGCTTACAAAAATACTCCTTAAATTGTATAATAGATTGTAGAATTTAAAATATAAAGGAAATTATAATTTAGATTATGTAATTCAGAGTATAAAAGTTTTTTTATTACGAAATATATAATCTGAAATAGAAAGAATAAAAAATTATATTCTAAGATTCGAGAAGGTGAAAAAAAAAGCGACTGAGAAAATTAAAAGAATAAAGAGGATAAAACGATACTTTTATTTCTCTATAAAAATGCAGTAATGAAGCATGGAGGTGCACGAAGAATTTTCCTGATTTATTCAGTTTTCTGCTACAGCCCAAAACAAAAAGCTTAAATCTGTTCTCACTATCTTATAATCACTCCAAGGAAATTGCCTCCCCAATAATTTTTTTTTTTCAAAAACACACCTTTTAGAATTTATGAAATATATTTTAGAACACGTTTTTTTAACATGATAAGATTTTCATAATAAAATTTTCAGAATAAAATTTTAGAAACATATGAAGTATATTGCAGGAATAAGTTTTCTGGATAAATGTATATAATATCTAATTGCAAGATGTGCAAGTTCAAAAATAAAAGGGATGGAGGAAGTAATTGCCTCACTATCCACATTTTCAACCCTCCTAACTTTAACAACCTTATTAACTCTTACCTTAAGACTCATTCCTCCCTCAGGGTATCTTCGTGACGTACCTCTACGGGTGTTGAAAAAGTATTATGGGTCAGATTTTTTTATTATACAAATTGAAAAGGTATTTTGGATCCTACAATTAGAATACATAGTTTTAATATACATACAATTTTTAGATGGTGTATTTTGAAATATATTTGTGAATTTCAACTTGTATAATTTATAATATATTTTCAAATATCCAATAATGAATAAGAAGTGACACATCAGAATAGGCCAATTAAGTATGGTGGCCTGCTATCTCAACCGTACCGCACTCAAACAAAAACAATTATGGCATGTACACCTTTTTATTTTTACATCAAGCACCTTCTAAGATTCTAAAAAACCCAGTACAACCAGTTTCAAATTCACCCTCTCCTGATTGAACCATTTTTTTCTTTTATGGCATGTAAGCCTCTTTTTCTTATGGAATTTTGTAAAAAAGATTCTAAAGAAGTACGTATGAATAGTTTAACTTAGATTCTACAAAAAACCTGAATGAATAGTTTCAACTACAACCCCTCTTCCAGTGGGAGGGATTGACTGAAAGATAGATCCTCGTAATCAAACAAGTTGGCACAAAGCAAATGCTGCACCAAATCGACCCTGTTGTTGAAACTCGTCAAAACAGAATTATAATACCTCGCATATATTTTTTGTATTCTAAAAAGGGTAACCCAATTTTCTGATCGTAGTAGATCCAATATATCATGATGGACGCAATGAGGAGTTCACTCTGAGTGCCTCAAAAACAAGAGTGGGTGCCCTTGCCGATCGAGTAATCACAAGTCCGGTAAACATGAAACACCCACCAATGAGTATAGATTTAAAAAGAAAAAACATTTTGTAGAAGAAAGAAGAAATTTACCAACAGATACAGTAATACATAACATGAGATCTACCGAGCTACAGAGTACTTAAAAACATTCAAATGTGCAAAATTTGTTCTACCGAATGTTTAACCCATTATAGACTATGCACCAAGCATTTGAAAGTAATAATCCTAAGAATGTCGCACCATAATGATACAAGAGAGAATAAAACAATTCCCATAACCTTGCTCTGAAGTGTTTTTAAAGGTTAAAGGGAGATAAGTTAACCTATGGTTGACTAGTTTAAGCCCTTTAGCAAAGAAGGGACCCACTCTACCTCTTAGAGGGTCTCTCATCATCTTCATCTTCTCCGCCATCATCGTCGTCTGAACCATCTTTACCCGACCTCTTCCGTTTCGGTGGAACCTGCTGAGTCTTCTCATCGTTCTCTTCATCAACATCTTCATCTTCCTCCTCCCCATTCTCCTCTGGTTCAAAATCACTAGATGCTTCCTCCTCCTCAGCAGTGCCTAAAGGGCGAATAAGGTACTCTGTTCCCAAATCCTCCTACAAGTGATTCAAACGCAGGAGGCCATTTGCAAAGTAGAAAATTATATTTTTTTATAGATTATTGCAAAAGATAAGCATGGACTATGGAGCAACACAATAGATACAGTACTAAAATTTATTTCACACGTCTTCATTTTCATTTTGACTTGAGAATAAAATTTGACTTCAACCATGCTCTTTAAGCAAAAACTTCATTCTATTAAGTAGATTCTCAACCATCCCCTCCCCCATAACGCCTAAATTGGGGAAAAATAAAGAGATTCAAACAATGCCAATAAAGGACCCAAATCCATTATACAATGCATATTCCCAGTGAACGTGTATTCATTGTTTCCTCATATGGTTGGCATCAAACAAGACAACAAGAACAAATTCGCAAGCATATGAAGGAATTATCAAGGATCAAACAATAAAAGGTTAGAATTGAAGAATTTAATGATAATAATATATTACTAAACATAAAGTATAGTAAACATCCATGGGTGTCTAAAATTAAATAGGGGCCATAATAAACTTTCCCCTTCTTTTTTCCAAACAGTACAAACCGTACTGATCCATGTATTTCTGAAGCAAGGGAAAAGGACATTGCAGCAGAAAAATGCTACGACCGTCCCAGCACAATAGAGATAAAAATGAAAATTGAACGCAGTAACGATACAACACAACTAATTCCACTGCAAAAGGTTGTTCTAAAACAAATTTAAATGAAAAAGAAAAGTCAGAAAGATGCAAGTTCCGTAAATGATTAAATGAACAAGTTAGTGAAGAATCCCTAGTTTCTAGACCATAGCTTGAAACGGAATAAAATTTGGGGAAAACATAAATTAAAGGGGGAAATCAAACGAATCAGGGGAAAGTTAAAATATAATAAACAATTCAGGATCAATAATTGCGACGAAACCAAAACTGTAACAATTTCAGAAAATTAGGGATTAAGAAATTAAATCAGAGAGAACTACCTCTTCACCGTGGTCCTCCTCCTCTTCCTCCTCATCGTCGTCGTCGTCGTCATCATCTTCATCGTCATCGTCGTCGCCGCCGCCGTCTCCGGGATCAGCACCGTGCTGGACATCACCTTCCTCTTCATCTTCGTCATCTTCGTCGTCGTTACCGGCGTCAGGAGCATCGTCTTCATCGTCATCTTCGTCATCATCATTGCCGTCTTCATCGTCGTCGTCGTCGTCCTCGTCATCGTCTTCATCGTCTTCGGCGTCGTCTACCTCGTCCTCGGAGTTGTACTCCTGGTCATCCTCACTGAAAAGCGTGATCTGGTTCTCCTCAACTTGCTCGCTCAATTCCTCCATGACATTCATCTTCGAATCCAGAAACCAGAGCACGTTTCTCACACCGTTTCGAAATTCTTTGCTCAGCAAAAATCGATCGAAAACCGAGGACGCTAGAATGGAGAAAACACCCAAGTTACCACCCTCTTCCCTTCGCTTCCCCCAGTTGCTCTCCAGCGCTGATCTTGGCCGTTGAAACACGAATTCACACGGATCGATGACGTGGCACTCAATCGGGCGGTCCGTGTAAAAGCATTTGCGTTTCAGCGGAGATAGTGTGATTGCGCCTTGCGGCGCTCGCTACTACTATTTTCACAGTCACGTGTGTCACGTGCTACTGAAATGAGCGACTCCAGGGTTAGGGTTTCCTTTTCCGGATCACTCATTCGGATACCTAGTTTCCTACCCGACCCGAACATGTCCATATTTTCAGTTTCTTGGACTTTTAGTTATCTTGATAAGGCTGCATCCTATGTTTTCTTTTCACAACGCTACACTTTAAGAGTTATGGAATAATTTGAAAATATTTTAGATTGAATAATTCTTATGAAAATATATCAAATTAATGTTCTCATTCCCAAATATGAAAATATTACATGAAACTTCTTAACCAAAATAATTTTAAATTATATAATTTAAAATACAATATTTAGATTTTTAACTTTTAGGTCTTACAATTCAAAAACTTTCTAAAACACTCAATCTATAATTTTCGCTATAGAATTGTATGAATGGATATTTTGACATTTCACAAACCACATGGATGTGCAAGAAAATGCAGGAAAAGAGAGTCTAATGATGAATTAGGCCTTCCAAATTTTTAAATATAATTTCAGTATTTTGTTAATATGATTTTGATTATCTGCTAATTTATATTTGATAAAATGCTACCATGCTAGTACTATTTTTTTTTTAAAGAAAAAGTATATGACTTTTTATTATTCAACAAAACTTATATACACTGATTTCATATATATTATTGTTTTTTTTAATTAAATTTTATCATGTCGTGATACTTTAGTGTCTATTTGCGTTAATATCTTTATTAAGATTCTTATTATAAATAATAAAAAAAAGAAATAGAAGTGGTAGAAGGGAAAATAAGTAATTTGGTTGAAAATAAATATGTGAAAGATATAGAAATAATTTTATTAAATAGAATATAAAAATAATTTTTCTTTTTGTTCATCTATTATCATTATTAATTATAAAATTAAAGCTATAAAAAAAAATACTATACTCGATTATAGCATGATTGTGATATAACATAGTAAAGTCATAATGCACTTCTTTTAATAGATGCAAAATACAATGATATACCCAATAAAATCGAGTATGCTTAAGATCATGTTATCATTTTATAATGGTTTTTATGCATTATTATTTTCTTTTAAGTGAGGAAAGTTTGAACTGTGAGTCTCTTTTTCTTTATTTGTGTTTTGTGTAACATATTATTTATGTTAAAATTGAAGTGAGATAAAATTAGTTTTTTTTCTTATTTGTTTATTAATTATAACACCATAGCATAATATTTTCAATTTAATATTTAAACTTAATCGCTTGTTGTTATTTTAATTTTTAAAAGTACTTATAAACTTTAAATTAAATTCAACATTGCATATAAACTATTAACCAATCGTGATCGTGTTATTTATAATATCTGTTATTGCTTCCGTAAGTTTATGTTCAATAAAACAAAATGATAGTTATACATAAAAAAAATCAGATTATATACCCTAGCTTTTACATGATTTTCAATGTAAGACTATACGTAAAATAATTTTAAAACATGTATATCTCTTTATCTTAAATTAAGTTCCCTTTTCTCCTATTGTACAATGAGTAATTAACTAATTGTATTCTTTTTACTATTCTATTTATGTGGTGCGGTGGGGAATAATGGATTGAGTAATTAAGTACGAAAATTAACTTGTTGCTGCCTATAATCTTTCTCTTAACTTTACTATAATAAGTTGAGAAAATGGTGAGAATTAACGTTATAATCTTTCTCTTAACTTTACTATAATAAGGTGAGAAAATGGTGAGAATTAAAGTATACCAAAGGTAGTGATGTTATTAGGGAAAGGGACATAATTAGGAAAAGATGTTCAACTACATTACTATAAACTTAAACCTAGTGACTAATTAATTCCATCCTTTTCCTTATTCTCTTTTTCTTTCGTTATCCATCAATCAATTGAGTTGTTTTTTATATCTACATGGTGGCAAAAGCAAACAAAAATTCCTATAAAACACGCATTACAAATTTTTAGAGGTTTGTTTAAATTTTTATAACAACAAACCTAATACTTAATCAAACAAAATTTATAATTATATATGGTCATATTATCATGTTAACAATAGCTTAATAAATATAATTATATAT
>Ga0123340_1003470_pt1 | contig 14798 bp, 8 predicted proteins | sample SirMexnodulemix_FD_89961 | JGI IMG/M metagenome (GOLD analysis project Ga0123340, IMG submission 89961) | Root nodule microbial communities of legume samples collected from Mexico - Siratro Mexico nodule mix | ecosystem: Host-associated > Plants > Roots > Nodule | place: Mexico: Nepantla... | reverse complement strand
GTATAATTATAATCTTAGTTATTAGTTTTTAATCTGAACGGTTATAGCTAGACTATCTATTATGTTCTTCTTATAAAAGAATTAAATCCTTTTAAATAAATATCAGTTGTCATCAAATTTTGAGATTAAAAGAGTCCTAAAGTAATACTATGTTATTTTGACAAACCACTCTAAACTTTGGGAGAATGGTTACTAGACAAAATTTCCTCTGTAAGTAACAATTTCAAAGCTGGAATTTTAACTAAGCAAAGCACTAAAATAAGCCAAGCAGTAGATATTTAGGCAGTGATAAGTTGAAACTTCATAACCATCATTCTAAAAAAACCCAAGGTTTTCTGTTTATCCATTAATTATCTATGTTTTCTGAGTTCACTTTTTTTGGCGAGAGTGAAAATTGATTGATGTATCACTTGGAATTACATGGTTCAACTCAAAATTTTGTCATCTCAGATAAGTAAAATGTCATTTCTTTGCACTGAAATAAATGCCATAGTGATCAAAGAAGTTTCTGAATACAAAGCCCTACTTTTAAGGTTTACTCCACATGCCTACAGCCACAAACTAAACACCTCAATGCTAAAAACTTCGTGAAAAGATCTTAGAATAACTTAGGTCTGCTACTTCTTAGACATGTTCACATGACTTGAGATTACTAGGTTGAATATTGTAGATTATATAACTATGGTTACACTTGATGAAGGCAAATGTTCATGAACTACCATGGTGCCCTCTAGATGCTCTCCACCCTCTATGTTATTCCCATTGTTTCTCCCCATTCTTCTCTTCATTTTCTTCACTCATCTCAAGGGAAATCATCTTTCCCTCAATTTTTCTTATTTCTCCCTTTCCACCATCAAAGACATCACAACACAAGTACAACCCCATGTTCAGCGTCTAGCCAACTCTGCATATAGAAGCCTTGACAATAGCATTAAGGTGTGCAAAAATTAAGCACAAAGTTTTGGAGTCAAACCTCCTAAATGCACATATATGTAGTACATGACACTATTATCAGTATCCACTTTTCTAAGGAAAAAAAAAGAAACTGATTTTTTTTGCATGCAGAAAAAGACTAGCTTTGATGTACTTGAAGAAGGTTTAGCAAAGGCTCGAGCCTCAATCCAGGAAGCAATTCTCTCTAGGAACCACAACAGTTCAAGGAACCAAGAAGACTTTATCCCAAAATGGTCCATTTATAGAAACCCTTATGCTTTTCACCAGTTAAGTTCAAAAGATTCGGGAATATCATTTTTACTGTAATCAAGGTTTTAAATTCTGGCCACAATTGTAATCAAATTGTGGTCTCGCACACTCCAAAACTTTGATGTTGCAGCTGAAATGACAATCCTAGACAGTTTTTACACATGCACACAAAAAATATTAACATTATTGTTACTAACAAGTGATGTTATTGAATAAAATGAAAAGCAGGAGCCACAAGGAGATGGTGAAGAGATTCAAAGTGTGGGTGTACGAGGAAGGAGAACAACCATTAGTGCATTATGGGCCAGTGAATGATATATACGCCATTGAGGGTCAGTTCATTGATGAACTGGACAATAGCAAGAGGAGTCCCTTCAAGGCTAGGAACCCAGATGAAGCACAGGCCTTTTTCATACCCTTTAGCGTGGTTAATGTTGTTCATTATGTTTATAAACCTTACATGTCCCAAAATGATTATAGCCGTGACAGATTGCAACGGTTGGTGGAGGATTATATTGGCGTGGTGGCAGAAAAGTATCCTTATTGGAACAGAAGCAATGGTGCAGACCATTTTCTCCTCTCCTGTCATGATTGGGTACCAGTCTTAATATTGTTCCTGCTATTTCATATATGCTACATTTGTAACTTCATTATTTTGAGATTAATAATTTTTCATTACTATGAATCCATGCAAAATATACATGCAAATAATATGATATTGTTCAATTAAAACATGCTAAGACCTGCATTTCAACATGGCTTACTTGAGTATTCATACTATTGTACTATTTGAAGTTTTTTAATGACCCCTTTTTTCAGTGCTTTTGACAGAAAAGAAGTGTTTTATCATTTTATAATCATAACACGTTTTGTTTATAAAAGCTGAGTTAATATAAATTGTTTTTACTTTACTTGATTTAGGCACCAGAAATATCACATGCCAATCCTAAGCTCTTCAAGAACTTCATCAGAGTTTTATGCAATGCCAACACTTCAGAAGGATTCCATCCCAAGAGGGACGTGTCTATCCCTGAAGTGTACTTGCCGGTTGGAAAGCTAGGACCACCAAATTTGGGCCAGCACCCCATGAACCGCTCCATATTAGCATTTTTTTCTGGTGGAGCCCATGGTGACATTAGGAAGCTGCTTCTGAAGCACTGGAAGGACAAAGATAGCCAAGTTCAAGTTCATGAGTACCTTCAAAGGGGCCAAAACTATACTGAGTTAATGGGACTAAGCAAGTTCTGCTTGTGCCCCAGTGGGTATGAAGTGGCTAGTCCTAGAGTTGTAGAAGCAATTAATGTAGGGTGTGTTCCTGTGATAATTTCTGAGAACTATGCTTTGCCCTTCAGTGATGTGCTTAATTGGAACAAATTTTCTGTCCAAATCCCAGTTGATAATATACCAAAGATCAAGACTATATTACAAAATATATCAGAAGAGAAATACATGAAATTGCACAGGAATGTGAGAAGAGTTCGAAGACATTTTGTGATGAATAGACCAGCTAAGCCTTTTGATTTGATGCACATGATACTTCACTCAATTTGGCTTAGAAGACTGAACTTCAGACTCATGGCTTCACTATAAGGGATGTTTCTGCATACAAAGGCCCTTCTTGATTTTCCACTCATAAGCCCGTTTGGATACAACTCGTAAGAGATTATGCAGACTATTTTTGGTTAAGTGAGTTGAGTAACTATGATTGGTTTATCTGAGCTGTGTTCTAAGCTAAAGGGATATGTAGTTGTTCAAGATTTCCCATGTAACTAGGTCGTGTTAACATTATAGATTCAGTTGAAATTAGCATTTTAGATAAACAAACGGTGGTTAAGTTGATAATTATATGTTAAATCATGTCCCCAAAGTTCCAATATGAAGGAATAGTAATGCTCTTGTCGTACCTCAGTTTTTTATGAGTTCAATTGATTTACATTTATCATTCTTATCCAAATAGCTTGAGGTCACCGTTGGAACAGATTTTACAATGTTATGAATCAGCCACAACTGCTCTGCTCTGCTTCACCTGTTTTATACTAAGTAGCTATTATTAATTTGAGTAAGACATGAAACATTAAATGTTTTTTTTTATGTTTTTAAAACTCTTTATTTTTCGTTTTATAATATTTAATAAAGTATTAGAAAAACCACAAACAGATATAAGATTTCTCCATGCATTAAACACTTATGCTTCCAGCTAATGCATCTTATATTACTAATCGATGTCTTTGCCAAAATTTAGTAATTTCGTAAGTCCAAAAGGAAACAAAGAATTTAACTTTCCACGTCTTCACCTGAACATCTTTGTAATGGGTCATAGCTGCTGGCAGCATTTATTGGTTAAATTGTTTGGTAGCTATAAAGTTAAAAGTTTGATTAGAGCACCTCCCATGGAAGCAATTTGAAAAGAAGTAATTTAAACAAATTTAGTTACTTTGTTAAAATTGTTACTTGTACTATAGAGGAAAATAATTACTACTTTTCAAGCATTTTTTTCTACATCAAAAAATAAAACCCCCACCAGTTTGAAGTGAAAGAAAGTGGCTCTTCTTTGATGGATGCTGTAATAAAGATACTTCAGAAAAGTTACTTCAGAATTCTGTTCTTAAGTGAAAAAGGAGGATTGGGTTGCTCTGATATAAGAATCAATTATTAAGGATTAAACTTATACATGATTGGTGAGAGAGAGCTTTTCCGGAGCAGATTTCCAAAGCTCTGAAAGGATTGATGAAAGTTTTCAAATCACCACTGTCTTCTCTAGTCTTTATAGCGTTTTTCCTTAATTTTTTCCTAGTTTTTTTCACTCCCTCACATGATTATCCAGTGATTCATGTCCATTCAGATTCTCCTTTCACTCTTTCTAGTATCAGAGGCAATTCTTCTCCACAAGAAATTCTATCCACCCCTGATGAAACCTACAACAATACAGATCTTACACGGATCAAGGTTTTCACCTTCACAATCTTTTAAAAGGTTGTTCTAATTGTTCTTAGATTAATACCCTTTGTCTTTAATTTTCAGTTTGGCCATGGCATGAAGAAGAATGTGACAAGTTTGAAGAGGCTTGAAGAAGGTTTAGCTCGTTCGCGAGCATTTATCCAGAAAGCAATTGGTTATAAGAACCACACATCCATCGTGAAACAGAGTTTTGTCCCAAAAGCTTCCATTTACCGGAATCCACACGCTTTCCACCAGTTAAGCATGATCCATTCTGAATCTGTCTTTTTTTTCTTTCTCTTTTGGATTTGATTTCGTTAAAAGTTATTTTTTTCACAAGTAACTGTTCCACCCATTTTGTCACAGTAGTTGGTACTGTGAATAAATCTACTAGAGAATTGTCTTTTCAAGCAGATTAGATTCAATTTTTATTCTGTGTTTGGGCAACCCAAAGAAAACAAAAATAAAGGACGAAAAAATTTAAGAGAGCTGGTGGGGAAGATTTATTATATAAAAAAATCATAAAATAATAAATACTTAAAAGAAAAAGGATTACTATTTTCAGTTTTAGCCGAAATAAATGAAATGGGTCCATTGGGCTTAATCTTATCTACAACATGAAACGAACAGGAGCCACGTGGAGATGATGAAGAGATTGAAAGTGTGGGTGTACAAAGAAGGAGAGCAGCCATTAGTGCATGATGGGCCTGTGAACAACAAATACTCCATTGAAGGCCAATTCATCGATGAAATGGACATGGCTAACAAGAGCCCCTTCAAGGCCCAAAGTCCAGAACAGGCCCATCTCTTCTTACTTCCCTTCAGCGTATCCAAGGTCATTCGCTATGTTTACAAGCCCAGAAGGTCCAGATCCGACTATGATCCTCCACGCTTACAACGCTTGGTGGAGGATTACATCAACGTTGTTGCAAACAAATATCCTTATTGGAACAGAAGCAAAGGTGCTGATCATTTTCTTGTTTCATGCCATGATTGGGTGGGTAAAAATACCCTGCTCTTGTTTTTAACACAATTGTAGTTTTAGGTTAATGTCTTAGGTTGATGTTTTATCCAAGCTTTTATTATAGACATAGGAAGGTAAAGCACTAATTTTTTTGATTAAAAATAGTACCCAATTGCTTTGATGATTCAGGGTCCAAAAGTGTCATATGCAAATCCCCAACTCTTCAAATACTTCATCAGAGTACTCTGCAATGCCAACACTTCGGAAGGGTTTGAACCCAACAGAGATGTCTCCATTCCGGAAGTGTATTTACCTGTTGGGAAGCTTGGTCCACCTAATAAGGGGCAACACCTTAGTAATCGACCAATATTAGCCTTTTTTGCTGGCGGAGCCCATGGTAACATTCGAAAAAAACTACTGAAGCAATGGAAGGACAAGGATAGAGAAGTTGAAGTTCACGAGTACCTTCCAAAGGGTGAAGACTATACAAAGTTGATGGGTCTGAGCAAGTTTTGCCTCTGCCCCAGTGGGCATGAAGTGGCAAGTCCTAGGGTGGTGGAAGCGATCTATGCAGGGTGTGTCCCTGTGATAATCTCTCACAATTACTCTTTGCCTTTCAGTGATGTGCTTGATTGGAGTGAATTCTCTATAGAAATTGCAGTTGAGAGAATACCAGAAATTAAGATTATTTTACAAAATGTTTCAAAAGATAAGTATAGAAAGTTGTATTACAATGTGAGGAGCGTTGGAAGGCATTTTGTGATAAACAGGCCTGCCAAGCCATTTGATTTGATACATATGATACTCCACTCACTTTGGCTCAGAAGGCTAAATTTCCAACTACCACCTTCATAACAAGAGGAGTCACTTCTATTTCATTTCATATTCTTATTTCCCTTGTAATTTAGTTCCCATAATTACAAACACTGTGTCAGTTAATGGGATCATAATAGTATGACTACAAACCAGTCTAAACAATGCTCTTATTCATAGCAATAATATATATTTAAACAATTACTGTAATGAGACATCCATTAATTGAACAATTATTATAGCATTCATAAAACTTAAATAATAAAATATAATTATAACATCTTTCTGTAATCTTACTTCATAGCAGTGTTCACATGTTAACCAAATAACAATTTCCATAATTTAGATTTTAGAGCATGTTTAAGCTATATAATAACTAGACCATTCACTGAAAGCATGAAGTTTAGAGGCTAATTAAGGCCATGGATGCAAATAACATACTTAAAAGGTCACATATTTCTCTAAATAATTAAATGTGATTAGCAATGTAAACATACTCGAAACTATAATTAAGGGGTACTTGTTCTTCCTCAAAAATTGGTACCCGTCAAAATTCAAAATTAGTATATATAGAGAGTTATTTCAAGGTAAAATGGATTTTTTCACACATTACTGTAAATATCCATCATTACATATTGAAATAACATTGACTTCAGCATCAAATGTCACTCACATCAAGACTGAAATTGAGAGCTGTAAGTTTCATACATCTAGTGGTCCTATAGGGTCATCCTGGCTTGTAAAAACCCCACCACACAAATGTAATCTCTCCCTCGCCATCACCATGGTTACTCTCACATCAGCTTTCCAACTTTAATTCTGATAGTTACATGGACAATAGCACTGTTCAAAGTAGTACCATTTATGTATACAACCTAAATTAAGTTGTCTAAGATACTAATTAGAGAATGTCATGTTATGATTGATTTTTTTTTTTTTCTAACATACTTGTATTGTTTTAGTTTTGGTTATTGGAAATCCATACTAAATATAAATATATCCCCCAACAGTTAAAAATTATACAAATGTAAGGAGGATGAAAATTTGGTCCACCTAGCTGGGCCAGAGCCCAAAAGCCGAAGGACGAATATAATGAAGTGGCAGTTCATGAGTATCTCCCAAAGGGTCAAAACTACACAAAGTTAATGGGACAAAGAAAGTTTTGTTTGTGTCCAAGTGATAGAAGCAATTGGAAGTTAATGGGACAAAGAAAACTACACAAGTTGGAAGTCCTAGAGTGGTAGAAGCAATTCTCGCCATAACTTGTGACAATCATTGTCTGTCATTTAGTGATGTACTCATTATCAATTCCAGTGGAGATTCCGGTGGAGAAAATACCAAAAATTAAAATTATATCACAAAGTATTTCAAGAAATAAGTACTTGAGATTGCATGTGAATGTGTTGAGAGTTGGAAGGCATTTTATGATCAATGGACCAGCCAAATCATTCGAAATGATGCATATGGTTCTTCACTCGATTCCCCTGAGAAGGCTAAACATATAAAGTTGATTTGCTTCATGGTTAATCACAATCCATTTTCCACATTTTTTTACCCTCTACATTTTCCCATTGACTTTCACCAACTTAAGATCTTTTTGATTAGCAATTACCCAATCAAAATAGAATAGAATTTTCTTACATGTTCGTTTTAGTAACTCTCACTTTACCTTCAAACATTTTATGAATTTAATGATAATTTATATATAGTGATTTTTTTTTTAATCGTGGTAAATTAATAATATAAAAGAATATTTCTGTAGTCTTCTGTTGTCTATAAAGAAGGTTGAATGCATTCCATATTAAAAATAGTTTAAAATAAGAATTTTTTTTCAACAGTTTATTTAACCATATCCTCATACATCACATGAGTATTTTAAAGTTTATATAAGATAACTGGAAAGTTTATTATGTATTCTACTAGCATGTATTTTATCTGTAAAATTATATAGGAATTATAAAAAAAGAAAAGAGCATCACCCTTAAAGTAAGAACATCATGAATGTGTTACACTAACAATACATAAAAATCAATCAGATAGACATTAATAAAACAAAATTAGAAAAAAAAAATAAAAAATAAAACTGATTTCTATTACTTTTAATAACGTCTGATTTCCAACACATATAATATCAGATAACATAATAAACATTATAGAGTATAATTTGATAATTTGATATCATGTAAAGAAATAGATTTTAACTAATTTATAAAATAAAATAAATTCACTTATATATTAAATTAAATAAAAGAATATTGAGAAAACTGTCATTCATTTCCTACAGAATTATGAATCCAGTGGTGGGATTAAAACTGCACTATCATGCTGTTATGTTCTTAATTCAATTGAAGAGCATGGTGGTCCATGCCCTGCAAGATAATAACTCTGGTTGTGAGTGACTTGACAGTAATTGTTGTCCACAATCCACAATGTTTAAGAGGACGGTGAGGAAAATGTGTCCAATAAATGACCGACAAATAACATATTAATTAATGTCTGAAATTAGAAATCATACTATATTTAGATTTATTTATAATGTAAGTATTTATGATTGTAACAAAATGTTTACAATTTTTTAAAATGTTTGTTCTAAAACATGTAAAATAAAATAAATTAGGAAAAACTCTAATTTAAATCAAATTGGATTAATTTTGATTTGGTTCATTTAAAATTTATTAATGTGGATATGATAAGTTAATGGATATTTTATTTTTAAAATAATAATTATATTTTAAAAGTAATATTATTTTATTAAAATATATAATTTATGTCAAACCACTTAATCTGAAAAAAAAAATAGTTTCATTAATTTAATTTTAATTTTGTATCTTAAAAATTAGAACTGATTGATATGTTTTTATTTATAATTTTGTTTCACTTTGATCTCTTCTTCAGTGTGATGTCATTTTCAGCATTGTCACCATTACATTACCCATTGTCTGTGTTATCATAAAAGCCAATAGGCAAAGCCACTTTCTCAGTCTTCATCAGGAAATGGAACATGCAACCTCTCAAATATGAGAAATAACAGTGAGTGAGTGAGTGAGAGCAAAATCATTACAGACTGTATAGTCAGAAGTGGAAGCACCACTTCTCATATATTATCTTAATTAAAAATATGTACTCATACAGAGATATAATTAATTTAGAAATAATTTATGTAAAGACTCATTTATATTTGACTTTTATTAAAGAAATACATTTTTCTATTACTTTATAAAATAAACAATGGTTTAAAAGGTAATTAATTTATATTTGTCATACAAAATCATTTAAATGACAAGGGTTGTTAATGATTTTTAAAAAGTTCATTACAGTTCAACTAATAAAGTGGGTTTAATTAGAAGAAATAAGAGACTAAAAATATAAAGAAGGAGTGTATCTTAACGTTCAGTATCAACTGGTGAAAAAATGGAAGGAAACAAGTGATTTTATACAAAGAGAAAAGAAAAGAAATGTGAAAGTTTGGATGCTTTATTCATGACAGGGACCTCACTTATCTGTGATTTCTGAAGTTGGACCATCTTTTACCCCAACATGTTCATTGTAACCTGCAATTCCAATCAAGTTCAAACTTTGATATTAATATTGACAAAATCAGTCTGCGAGGGTTCAGCCAAAGCTGCCTCGCATTTAAACTATTGGTGCTTGGTTTAATTTACTCAAACAAAATACCAAATTGTTTTTATTAATTATGTGGGAGAGACTATTGAAAATTAATAAACCATTATTTGTTGGGATCTAAAAAAGCTGTCCCCTTCTTTGTGTACTTTTGTCAGGCTATGCCCTCAGTTCTTCTTCCCAAGCATTTGATTCAGATTCAGATCCGTTTGCACAAATTGACTCACCTATAAACCCCCACCATGAGTGTAATTCACTTTTAATTTTACAAAAATGGATAGATTTCTAAAAAAATATTAAAGTTTTGCATGAGAAAAACATGAAGTTTAACTGTTCGGAAAGAGCCACCTCCAACTGGTGTGAAGGTTTGAGGTGAGTATTTAACCTATCCGGTTCGGTGCCCTATTTATTCGTGGTCACAAATACATCGCACGGACAACCTATGTAAATCGTACTTTGGCGGTAGGTCATGTTCCAAAACAGACAACAAGAATGAAAGTTCAGTTTACACGAGTTAGGATGTGTTTGACAAGGTGATAATGAAAGTTAAAAAAAAAAAATTAACTTTGATAGGATCAAAATGTATGGAAATTTAAAAAAAAAATTAAGTGGTACTCGCAAAAGAAATATTGAAACTAAACTATTATGTTCACCCTCCATTAGAATAATAAAAATAATTTAACATGACTATAATTAAGTTTATGGAATGATCCCTATTATATTTTTATTATAATAAATTCTTACACTCAAATTGTCAATTTGAGCCTAGAAATGTGTATCATTGACTGCGTATCCATTCTTGTTTTTAATAATGGTAGATGGTTCCACCAAAGTGAAACATACCTTTGTGATTAAGCTATTGGATTCTTGAGAACGTCACCGAAGTTATGCTGTAAGAATATCATTCACGTGTTGAGAAGAACTAAAACTAAAATGGAGTTTCTGACCGTTAAATATTTATTACACAGAGACGAAGTGGCTTTGCCCATTTCATCAATTTTACTTTTATGTTTATAATAAATGAACACTGTTTGAAACAAATAAATAGTACATGACAAGGCAAAGTGTGTGTGGGTGTGAAGTTGCAAAGGCAATGGAAGGGTTGAGATGCCCCATTTCTGCATTCTTATTCCCTGTCTTTTGCTTTGTTATCTTCTTCCTCTTCTTTCCCTTCACCCAACAAAATCATGCAACCCACTTTTTTTCTCCTCCTTTTCTTCCTTCCACTGTCAAACACCTACACAACCACTCAGATATCATCTCTCCTTCTCCTTCTTCCTCTCCCTCTCCCTCTCCTTCACCTTCATCACTTTATCTTCTTTCCAACTTCACTCCTGCAAATGAAACCAACAATAGCACCACTGTGTTAGGCAGCAGCTCTGCTAAGGTACGCTGTCTTAAACTAATCGCATAGAAGTTTTTTATTTCATCATGTTCTTTTATGTTATTGTAGTTGTCACCCTTCTGTTAATTTTGAGTTTCGTTTATGATAGAAATTTCCTGGTTTGGAGAAAATAGAAGAAGGTTTGGCACGAGCTCGAGCCGCAATTCAGGAATCTATCCGTTCAAGGAACTATACTTCAGACAGCAGACAAAGTTTTGTCCCCAAAGGATCCATTTACTGGAATCCTCATGCTTTTTATCAGTTAAGCTCTAAATTCTCAAGCTCGTAAACTAGTTATGATGAACACCAGCTAACGAACTTTTCTTTTTTAATGTGTTATTCAATAAAATTTGTTATGAATTATTTATTTTATCATGAATAATTGTAGTTGGTAAAAAAATTCTAATCAATACTAAAATTATATTAAAAATAGATTACCTTTTGTTATATCATTCTTTGTTGTTATCTGGGTAGTGCACGGATATTTTGTGGTTTTATGTTCATTTCTTGGTAGTTGATATTTCTCTGTCTATATTTGTTCCTTATATTATGCAATTATTGTTGAATTGTTTATGCATGCCAATTCCTTTAACCATTATTTTTAGTATCGTTGACTTAATATTAAGAAAAAATTATGTTATCAATGACAATAAGTTTCATAATATTACGTAAGTAACCCAAACATTAAAATGTACAGTACTTTGATATAAACATTTAGTTTCGATAGTTAACACTTATTTCAATGCTTTTAATTCTTGAAAAGGAAATATTATTGACATCAAATTGACGCTTATTTAAACTTTTAAATTTTTGAAGATTAAAAATATCTTTTCATTTCATTTCTATTTATAAATTTTATGGTTAGGTTCAAAATAGGAAATTAAATACAGTTCCATACTATAAATATGTTTAAGTTAGCTTTGCATAAAAAAATAATAATTTATGAAAAATAATCTAAATTAAAAATAATTATCTTTAAATCATTTCATCGTTAATACTGGCATTAAAATCCTTTTTTTTTTACCGATCATGTAAATTTACCAAATTTAGATTTTATATTATTGTTTTCATGTTCATATATTGTTGTTGAAATTTAAAAAAAATATACAAAAACATTTTCTTATAATTTTCTTCAATTACTCCTTTAAATGTTTTGCAATAACATGTATATACTTATTTTTAAGGCGAATTACAAATTGACCTTTTTTTATAAAATTATTTACCACCTATTTACAATCTAATTTTCTTCATTTAATAACTAAGGTAGTATAGTAGTTTTCATAATAGACTTAGAAGGTGTTGTATAGAATATTCTTTCTGGTACTCCCGCAATTTTATATATTAAAAGCCATACATTAATGACACCATGTGGATCTATGCTTAGTTCTACCGAAAGTCTCGAATGAAAAGGTTTTGAAGTGTGTTTCAAGAAGAAACCGCATGCAGCGTAGTGCGTTTCCCCACACATCAATTTCTAAAACAAAGCATGATTGATGCAGGAGCCACATGGAGATGGTGAAGAGATTCAAAGTGTGGGTGTACGAAGAAGGAGAGCAGCCACTAGTGCACGATGGACCAGTAAATGATATATACGCCATTGAAGGCCAATTTATGGATGAAATAGACAATTATGATAAGTGGAGCCACTTCAGAACAAGACATCCTGAAGAAGCTCACGTTTTTTTCCTTCCTTTCAGCATAGCTAACATTGTTCACTATGTTTACAAGCCTATTCTAAAGCATTCAGACTACGAACCTTTTCGCCTCCAGCGATTGGTGGAAGATTATATCGGTGTTGTTGCAGATAAATATCCTTATTGGAATAGAAGTGAAGGTGCTGACCATTTTTTACTGTCATGTCATGATTGGGTAAGATCTTATATAATGCATGTGATTTGTAATTTTGTTTGTGAAAAATCAGAATCATTGTAGTAACACAAGGATGATTATTTGTATTTGATGACTTAGGGTCCGAAAGTGTCCTTCGGGAACCCTAAATTGTTCAAGAGTTTCATTAGGGTTCTTTGCAATGCCAACACCTCAGAAGGATTTGTACCTAACAAAGATGTGTCCATCCCAGAAGTGAACTTGCCAAAAGGAAAGCTAGGGCCACCCAATCTAGGGCAACGCCCAAATGATCGCAATATTTTAGCTTTTTTTGCTGGAAGAGAACATGGTGACATTCGAAGAATCTTGTTGAATTATTGGAAGGGAAAAGACAATGACGTGCAAGTTTATGAATCTCTTCCAAAGGGTGCAAACTACACCAAATTCATGGGAGAAAGCAAGTTTTGCTTGTGTCCCAGTGGTTATGAAGTGGCAAGTCCTAGAGTGGTGGAAGCACTTAATGCAGGGTGTGTTCCTGTGTTAATTAGTAGTAATTACTCTCCACCTTTTACTGATGTGTTGAATTGGAGTCAATTTTCAGTGGAGATTCCGGTGGAGAAAATACCAGAAATCAAAACTATTCTGCAAAGTGTTTCAAGGAATAGGTATTTGAAATTGCACATGAATGTGATGAGAGTTCGAAGGCATTTTATGATTAATCGACCGGCAAAGCCGTTCGATTTGATGCATATGATACTTCATTCAATTTGGCTTAGAAGATTAAATCTTAGATTAGTTGGTTCTGCAAGCTCCTAATTTTGTCTTTCATAGTATACACCCGATGTACTTACAAATATATTGATGTTTTATTTCATTCAAATAATGTTCATTTGAAAATCTTGATTTATTTGTCTTTTAAAATTTCCTTCTCTAATGTTTTACATTTCGTTCGAGGGAGAAGTGATGGATAAATCGTGTTATAGAAAAAATAACTTAATGAAATAAGTTTACATTTTTATTATCTTTGTAAATTTGAACAATGATTACTTTAGAAAAAAATATTAAAAGTTTACTTAGCTCAATATATATACATTTCACATTTTCATTGCTTTTCAAAATAATAGTTCTGTTAATATCATATTTTAAGACTGATTTAACCGATGAAAATAAATTGCGTGTCGTGACTTATTAAATTTAAATTAACTTGTCTTCAAATTAACATGATCTTATATATAGAATAATTTGTAAAAGGAATCATATGATTTTCAAAAAAAGTTTTTTTTATATATAATTTAATTTTAATTTATATATGTAGAAGCTAATTTTATTTATTTTTATTTTTTAAAGAAAAAAAAACTTATCGAAAAACTCGTTTAAATTGTCACATGTCTTTTTTAGTATTGCTCATTTTTTTTTCTTCCATATCACCGTGGACACAAGTGATTATGTATCCCACATATTTTACAAAAAAATGAAAACTTCTTCACAATTGAGACTACCAAACAAATAAAATTTGTATATTTCCATTTATCATCCATCTTTCTTCTTCTACATTTCTACTCTGCCACGATCGAAATTTGCAAGGCATTATAAAAATAATTATGACGAATTGACTCTTAACTTTATATCCACCATCAAAATTGACTTCTTGAGTGATTGTGTCAATATTTTCAGCAGCACAAGAATTTGAAAAACATTAATTAATACCTTTAATCAGTAGTTCATCCTTTGTTTACCACCCTTCCTTATTGGCCTCTTCAGTCTGTAGTCTTCAAAACATTAATAGCAGAGTCGCTATCCTTTCAAAATGGCCAAAGTGGATGCAATCATAGAAGACGGACTGATAGAGAAATGCAGCACCACATAATTTCACAATGGACCTGTTTTGTTAATGGAAAATACGTTAGCATCGCGTTACTTTTAGGTTAACATATTTTGGTTTAGTCTTTAATTCATTTTATTGAGTTTATTCATTTAATTTTGACCCTTTTAAATTTTTTATACTCTTTCGAACTCAAATATAAATAATATATATATATATATATATAT
>Ga0123340_1003469_pt1 | contig 14798 bp, 13 predicted proteins | sample SirMexnodulemix_FD_89961 | JGI IMG/M metagenome (GOLD analysis project Ga0123340, IMG submission 89961) | Root nodule microbial communities of legume samples collected from Mexico - Siratro Mexico nodule mix | ecosystem: Host-associated > Plants > Roots > Nodule | place: Mexico: Nepantla... | reverse complement strand
TTTTTTTTTTTTTTTTTTTTTAAAAAAAAAAAAAGGAAAAAAAAATCCCCTTAATATCGGGGGGGGAGAAAAGGTGAAAAAAAAAAAAAAAAAAAAAAGAAAAAAAAAAAAAAAAAAAAATAATAAAAAAAAATAAAAAAAAAAAAAAAAAAAAAAAAAAACTTGAAGTTAAACTGCACTACACATACATTAATGTAGGAAAAAGAAACACGGGAAGCTAGTTGGTGGACAAAATTTTATGCCGTTTCAGCCTTAGACTGAGATAAAATGCAAAGTAAAATTTCAGCTTTATCAATAGTATAAAAAAGGCCCCAAAAAAAGTGCTTAATTGGAGTTTGGGACCACAGAAAAAAGTCCGAGCTCTAGTTTTTGCTGCAGTTATTCTAAGTCTTCATTCACAGTTGCAATCATGGAATGAAGTCATAGTGACAAGAATCATGACCTGTGACCAAACATTAAGCATTCAAAGGTTAAAAATCACCACTTTGTTCAATGTTGCCATGTGAACATGCATGTGTCCTAGTTAAACCAAAATAGGAAATCAGAGAGTGATTATCATGACATGAATCAGTTTGAACTTACTAGGATCCACTTCTGTTGTCATGGCAGAACCTCTGAAGTTGCAAGAACCTCCACTGTGCTTGAACTTCTGATAGTAGCTGTTGAAGGCATAAGAAGCATGGTCTTTTAATGTGTTTGGAAAATAGCAAGGTTGGTTCACTTGAATTTTTCTACAATCTGCACCTCCTTTTCCACATGCCCAATCCAAGGCTCCCTGCAATTCATTCTCAGTGGCCTGCTCATCAGCAACACACCATTGCTCATACTCCGCATATGCTGTATGAATGCAATGTACCCTTTGAGATTAACACAATGCAAACAATAGAGAGAGGGAATAAAAAGTTACTAGGAACATTTTTATGTTCTTATTTAAGGGGTAGAGGAGGTATGTCTGCATTACCTGTTTTTGGAGGAATCATGTACAGGAAAAGTAGAACAAGCATTAACTTCAGCATGAATGTTGCCATTTTGGTGAAAAGATAAGAGAGGTTTTGGTGATTGACAAAGACTGAAGAGTGTATGGAATAAATACCAAAGAGATAAGCAATGTGGCTGCTTATATAGTACACATAAGCCAAAGAATAAGCAAGGAAGTTATGGTCTTTTTCTAACGGCTAAGAAGGAATTTTACGTTATTATTCCCTTGCAAGTGGATCATGCATGGTGGTCACTTTGAAAGTGGGCTCTCCCTTGAGAATATGATTATCATTGACAGAAAGAACTGAGCTGTAACATGGCAGAAGATTATTTGTTATTTCTAACACCACTTCCAATTTTAGCGGTTATGTGATGCTTTGACACGTGATCCGCACTCACGGAAAGAAAAACTCACAGAAAAGACTTATATTCTTAACTTTCCATGTGATCAGAAGTTCTTCCAACTCAACAACGATTTACCTTTTTTCCCTCTCAATGACAAAATGATTATTTAACTCCCTTCTTTCTCCCTTACTTTCCACACTCTCTTCAGCTTTAACCCCCCGTTTTTTTCTTTTTCCCTTTTCAGTGGGAAAAAAAGTCTTAGTTCGTTAGTGGTCCTCATGTTCTGCTGTCTCATCTACCAAACCTGTAGACAACTTTGTAGCTCAATATTCAACTTTAATGAATGGAACATGTTTTAGCCTTGAACAGTTACAACTCAGTGACAAGTTGAAATTTCACAAGTCACAAAATATTGTTACATATTCCATTCTAACGGTGTATGTAATAATAACTTTGCTTTACAAGTTACTTACAAAATTCAGAGGGTTCAAATCAAAGATCTTTCACCCTTTTCCATCTTGGCCACAAAAATTGAATTAATGATGTCGTCACTGTAACATTTTATCTTAATCTAATTGCTCTAGATATATATATTTATATACAAAGAATAATCAGAGATGGGAAGCAGGAACCAAAAACGTGTTATGTACACAAATGCAATTATGCCTTCTGTTGATCTCCTGGCTGCAATAAGTGATAACATCTTGAACTCGAAATCAGCATCCTGGAAAAAAATGAAAAAAGGAACAAAATTTATTAATGGGTGAATATCTTACAAGTAATTGTAGCACATGCATCATTACTAGGTGAATGAAAGGCACTTATAATATAAAAATCCAGGGATGATGAACATGGTACTTACTATCACTACACAAGACCATAGCTGAGATCCATGATGCAGAATTGATAGCTTTGATGCTGGCAAGCAGTCTTAATTAGGAACACATCAGCTGGGGCATGTCCAACCATTACAATATGTGGACATAACTAGCCAAAATTAATCCACCGGCTAGCTCTTTCAATGGAAAAACTGACAATTGACCTACGTTGCTTGAATTCATAGTACACATCACGCTGGAGGTGGGTCAACACTTGTCAGCAGGGTATCTGGACTACTAATCAATCATTTTAACCTAGGCACTTCCACACTATGAATCTGGCTGGAAGAAACGTGCCATTGCCATATAGAGCTGTTCTTCTTCAAATGGCTTCGTCACATAGTCATCCATTCCGCAATTTCTGCACTCTTCATTTGAACTCTGAGTTGCATCTGCAGTCATTGCTAGTATTGGAATGTGCCAATAAGAGATGTTACCAAATATCTCTGCAGATGCTTCTCCACAAGCAATTTTCTCGTTTACCTCGCTCTCCATTTGGCGGATCTCCCTTGTTGCTTCAAAACTGTACCATTTAAAATAAAGAGAAATACTTTTAAATTATATCTCAGTCATGGATCCAGGTTTAGGGTTTAGTCATGGATGCAGAAAACTTAAAAAATAGGAATAAGAAGATAAATTACCCATCCATTTCTGGCATTTGGAGATCCATAAAACAAGCATCAAAATTATGTGGCAGTTTAAGCACCTTTAGTGCAGCCATGCCACTCTCCACAGAAGTAACTTTTGCCCCATATTTCTGTAGAAAACCTTTTGCAACTCTTCTGTTCACTGCATTATCATCGACCACCAAAATTTGTTTGCGTATTAATAAACTCTCAAGTTTGGATACTTTCTTCCTATTTACTTGATTTTTTTCAGTGCCAAGGGATTCTCTGTAAGAGTGGACCAAAGAACTAAGCCAAAGAGGCTTTGTTAGTATATCATCTATGATACCGACTGACTTCAGCTCAGTATGTTCTTCCGTACTAGGGTGGGAGTCCAGGAGAAAAATCTTCGGTAAGTCTATTGGATCGCTTTTCATGCCATTCGGTCTAAGCTTCCTGATTTTGCAAAAGACAAGACATTCTTGATCCCAAGCATCCTTGTCTATCAAAATCATGGCCAACTGGTTTGACATACTGAAGAAAAAGCAAAAGTATAATTTAGTAAATCAAAACCTAATATCCAGTACAAGTTTATGAACTAGAAATCAACAACCTTCATGTTTACTTCATGACCATTTACACCTTAAAGATGCTACCATTGAACTAAAGTAATTACCTCATGTTGCAAGTATTAGATAGACAAGAGCATGCAGAATTCAGACTATTAGTTATATCCACAGACATTCCTAATCTCTGCAGATGATATCTTGTGACCTCAGCTCTGATTTTCCTTCTATCTACCACCAATGCTCTCAATCCTTGGAACTCTGAACCAAAATTATTAGTCTGCCACATTGAATCTAGAGACGTGCTTTCTCCTCTTCTGAAAATTCCAGTAAAGGAAAAAGTACTTCCAATTCCAGGCTCGCTTACAAATCCAATTTCTCCTCCCATGAGGTCAACTAAGCATTTACTAATGCTCAGTCCAATTCCAGTTCCACCATACGTTCGGGAGGGGGAACTATCGGCCTGCATAAAAGGTGTGAATATTCGGCTTTGTGCATCTGTAGGAATTCCTGTACCTGTGTCTTCAACTATTACTAATAATTGAATAATTTCAGGATCATCCGTGCTGTTTAACTTCTCAAAATTTGCCCAACTTTTCCATTTGTCGCATACAGGAAACCCACTTAATGTATCATATGTTCTGTTTGATACGTCCTGATTGATGTTTAAGCCTTCACTCAGCACTGCATCCATAATATGAAGCGGGTTCTTCACTTCATTTGCCAGATGAACAGAGACAAACACATGTCCTTTATCATGATTGAACTGAAATGCACCAAGTAAACTAAATAAGACATAAATAAGCAATCAGATTCATTCTCTTATATCCAGCAATAAGATCCACTAATTTAATAAGAAATTCGAAAAGATTGTTTCAAAGCCTAAATATAAGAGAGAATCATATAAATCCTTTAAAATGCTTATGTATTATTACAATGTCTTACCATTGGCACGGATCACTTGCTAGTGAAAGTTAAAAAAAATTAAAGACAAAAAGGTGATACTGTAAAGTAATAATGAATAAAGCTCAATATCACCAGGATTATGGATGAATTTACATATTAACTCTGCTTTGATGTCTCAAAATCAATCAGAAAAGGGCACGCACATTTTCAAAAGGATAAGATCAAAAGCTGAGGGATTAATTGATAAGGAGGGTTACAATGCCTAGTATGCTTCAAAGGGAGAAAATGCAGCAGCGCCTAAAATTATGAGATGTTTCCAGCATTACAATATATGTGAAGAATAATGAATCACAAAAAGGTAAAGAGAGCATGAAATACAGCAAACCTTGACTGAATTGCTGACAAGATTTGTAATTACTTGCCGGAATCGTTTAGGATCACCAATGACAACTTGAGGTACTTGATTTGATGCATATACAGCCAGCTGGAGTCACCAAAAGTATAGAGAACAAAGTTCAAGTGAGACTTAATGAAAATTTAGATACAAAACTAAGGTAGCTGAAAGATAGTATCTCACCTCTACTCCTTTAGATTTTTCAGAGAAAGGAGATAAAACTTCATCTAGAATTGCACGTGGGTCAAAAGCCACAGCTTCAAGTTCAAGCTTTCCAGCCTCAATCTTAGCCTGATCAAGAACCTCGTTTATGACTGATATGAGATCTTTACCACTATCATGTGCAGTTTGGGCATAATCCATCTGTTTTTTATCGAGCTCAGTGTCCATCAACATTTGCAGCATACCTGGAAAATGATTTTAAATGGCTGATAATTATCACCACGTATTGACAGGTTGGGATTATATATTAAAACATCAATACTTTCAATTACCTAAAACGCCGTTCATTGGAGTCCTGATCTCATGTGAAACTGTAGCAAGAAACTACAAAAAGGGAAAGCAATCCTCAGAGGTGAAGTCCAAAATATTAATTTGAAGTAAAAGAATTTATAAACTATCAGAAATAATTCTGATGTTGAATGATGAGATCACGATGCAATAAGCATCATTATTGTGTGCGAGAATTCCGATATTCTTTCCACCAGGCTAACAATTATTCTGCATAACAGAAAGTATAAACCACATGAATATATCATACCTGGGATTTTGCGACATCTGCAGCCTCAGCGCGACTTTTCAGCTCACTCATTACGCGATAGCCATCCTCAACTTTTATTATTCTATTAATTGCAGCATAAAAAATATGACCCACAAGCAAAGTAATAACAAACAGCCCCCCAGATGCATTGATTGCTGTCCAAGGTAAAGGAGGCCTCTGCTTGAACCTGCAAAAGACAAGGAAACGAAAATGCACTTATGATACTTCAATTATTTGGACATTACACAATTATTATAGTGTGAAAGCAAACCTGCAGTGCATCTCATGTTTTCGTAGCGGATCCCCAAAATCTAGGCTGCTTATGTGTAGTAGGCCAGTGTCAGTAACATCAGTACCATACATTGTGATAGGTGCAGATGCATCAGTTGTGTCATAAACATTTACAACAATGGTTTGCTTGCTGGCAAGTTGATGGAGAAGCTTGTCCACCAATGATGGAACGTCATAAGATGCACCCAGATACCTGCATATAAAGAGGTACCAATACACACATTAACACTTTTGTCATTCTCTTCTTAGGGAGAGGTATATCAAAGCACACATGAAATGCATATTTTAACCAATAGACAGTTAGCTGCAGCCTTTAGGATTACCCCACAGTCGCTTCAATACGCTGCTCTGGCGTAGCATCTAAAGGAAGATTAGTGTTATAGACCGCAAATGTAAGTACAACACCCAGGTGATTGGACTTTAGTAGTTTAAAAGGGGATGTGAGAACCCCCTTTCCAGATGCCCTTGCTCGCAAAATATTCTCACGGTCCTCCTGGGAAACAATGCAACAAAATATTTTCTTTTAGACAGCCAGATAAATTTAACAAATAATTCTAGAGATAATAACTCCTAGTCTTATTTCTTCTTAGTATATCACTGAGATGACAGTGAATAAACTGATTAAGCATGAAAAACAGTAGATGTCAGTGCTCAGACAGAGTCATCTTATTGATGTTCAAAAGTAAAACTCTTTTATATAGTTGATTCTGTTTATGCCACATTTAACTTTGACTGTTCAAAGTAAATTTTGTAAGATACACTGTCAAGTGATCTCCAGTTCTAATATTACATTCCATGTATACAAAACTTTAAGCATCCAACCTTCCATAAAGAAAATACAAAGACAAAAGTCTTTATAACTGATGACTTCACACTATACTTTTCTCATGCTTGTGCAGAATACACAGGGAAGAACATCGACGAGTTTGTAAAATTTGCCGTATTTAAGCCATTGCCTCACAATTTGCTAAGAAAAAGTAAAGCATGTTAGGATGACAGCAAGGTAAGCTGAACACACCTTCCCTGACATCATGTCAATAGATACAATATGGGAAACTGTTTCTTGAGCAAATATCACTGGTGCATATTCATCTTGAACGGGTGCTGGATCCAAATTTCCGGGAATACAATCTTGGACTAATGCCTCATTCTCTGTTTCCATTTTCTTAATTGTCCACCCATGCTGTTTCTCAAAATGCATCCTATCAGAATGAAGAACTTTCAAAGCATAAGCAACACCACTAGTAAGTGGTCTTTCAAATGCTGTACTCTCTGTATATTCTCCAAAAATTTTCTGCATTGAAACAGAAGCTTCAGTGTTATTTTTCCTTAGTAAAGATACTTTTACAACAATAACAACATGGGAAGAATCATAAATACAACGTGGTTTGAAAATGGAAACCAACACCATGCAATATTCACACATATCCAAACCACACAAGTCTAGCACACTCATTCACAACGTTAACATCAGAATTAGGAGTGAAAAGAGGAACCAGTTTAAACCTTGCACATTTTTTGTAAAATTAGCAGATACTTAAAGGAATGTATGAAGCTGTTAAGATGTCAGACATTGGATTGAAATATGGTCAAAATAGTCCATGTGCCAGAGCCATGAGTGCAGCCCCCATCCCTCCTCGTTGAGCTAACTTCTAGAGTTAAGTTAGGCCCATCATTTCAAATATGATTTCAAAGCCTATTCAATCTTGATGTTAGGCCGCCTGTAAATGTCTAACCTTGAAAACTTCACACTTTGACATGTGGTCCTGGGTATGAGGGTATGCATTTACTATGCTCCACATTGGCTAAAAAAATATGGCCAACCAAATTATTCCTTACAAGACTTGGACAATTCTCTCCCCCTCCCTCGAGCTAGCTTTTGGTGGAGTTAGACTTGGCTAATAGAAATCTATAGAAATGACAATGAAAAAATGCTATCAAAAATGTTTCTCTTAGTATAGCTAGTAAAAGTACCAAAATGAATTTGTTTGATACCCTTTTTGACATTCTCCTTTGTGATTTAGTTTTAGCAACAACATTACCATAATGCAATGAAAGAAGCGGACAAGCCTGAAATTTTATTTTAGGCTAGTTGCGGAGAAAAAATAATCATGAAGCAACAGCTTAACTTCATTGTCTATACTTCTAAATAGCTTAAGTTGCAGACAAATTACAGATCAATGGCTCAACCTGAACTCCATTTTATTTTAATATTATCATATTTTTTCAGCACCCCCACCTTTTCCCCTTACTCTTGCTCATTTTATTTTATTTTATATTTATGCAGTTATTACTAAATGAAAGTGAGCAACCGTGCCATTCCCCTAGGTTTACAGATGAGATTTAGAATCATTTTGCTCTCCTTAAAGCAAAAAAGACAAAAAGCCTAATACTTTATTCTATAATACCACGAAGGCACACAAATATGACAGTTAGATTCACATAAGATACAATAAGCGAAAGCATCTATAAGAAATGCAAAATATTAGTCATTGACCATGCCATGAGTAAGTCTGCATTAGATGATGGAGCGGGAAAAATTGAGTAGAATACCTGGTCAATTGCAGAAGGATGTTTACCATGGTGAAATGTAGATACGAGGATAGCCAAAGCATGAACATGGTTCATGCTCACATTAAACTGATCTTGCAGCATACGGGCTCTCTCATCACACATATTGGTTAGCATTTCTTCTCTTCTCTGAATGATGTCCATATTTAGGTGCCAAAATAACCAAAAGGACCCAATTATTCCAAGTGACACAAATATAACTAGTAACTTTTTCCTCCACCGCCCAGCACCCCTTGATGGGCCCCGTGGAAAATGCTTCAGCCGCTTTTGTTGTGCAGCTGGATGCCCCTGAACTAGCTTCTGCTTTTGACTCCTCCATAGTAAACAGAAGTAGGACATTATAATTCCAATGAGGACCCACCAGAATCCTTTAGTTAAATTAGACGAACTCACAACACCCCAAATTGCAGATACCCTCAGTTCCCACGGTTGCACAATGTTCTGCATAGCCAAAATGAATTAGCAAATTAATTATTTAATGGAAGTACATGTTTCAAATAAGCATGCAAGGAGTGCACGTTTTAATAGTCATAACACGAGCTTCGAAGCCGAGTCTGTGGTATAAATCACAACATGGGAAAGGCAATATTTGCAGCAAATAACCCAGAATCCACTAGTTTTCCATCAATATGACTATTAATAATGTAAGGTTGCAGGTTGAATGATTTGAAATGCTAGACTATCACTGGTAATGTCCTATATTTTACACACCAAGGCAAGATCTATTATGGCATAGCCAAACTAAAAAGAATGTTATGATTCTGAATAGGCAATTTAAGGGAATCTATTGATTACATTCAAGTGCATTCAAAATGGCACCACTGTAGAATCAGATGATGCATTATTGGTAGTTGCATTTCTCACCTAGATTCCACAAACTCACCATTCTCACAGAAAAGGATAGCTAGGAATCCTAAAGTTCGTCACTGTGCCCTTTATCTCCATTCAATCAACTACCACCATATTATGCTCCCCTAGGATAGGTTGAGCAGTGAAGAAATGGAATTGTAAGCTAGATTATATAATTCTTAAGATACTAACAATTTTTTGGGAGAACCAACAATTCAAATTATTGGACTATTGAGCAAAACAAATACAAGTTTTAGCTTTAATAAAGATTCTACCTTTCCACGAAGGAAATAACTAACCAAATCAGTGGAAAGCGCACTGCCCGAGGCCAATGATACATAATTTTTGAATGGGAATGATAATTCAAGTCTTGCCTGGACATAATCATTGAGAATTGGACATTGTTCGATAGGTTCTACAGTGTCCGCTACACATATATGCTCCCTTTTTAGCTCCTGATTCTCTGGACACACTAACTGTGGAGTGCTGACCATGCCGCTCCTTAACAGCATCCGAAGTCTTCTTTCATCAATACAGTTGAATAAAATCTGCATTATAGAGAGGTAAGACGGAGGATAAAGAGCATCACTTTTTTACTGTTCATATTCATATCAGCAACAACTACTGTTTTGTTTTGGAAATCTAGGAAGAGGGCATCCGTCACTTTCAGAAATCAACCGGTTCTACAACATAAAGTGATGCTAGAAAAACCTTGTGGAGAAAAGAATCAGAAGAGGATAGTTTATACCCTTTCATTAAGAGAATCTCTTGGTTTCCATTGTTTTACACCTTCCACTCAGCTCAAATATACAACCCAACAAGATGTAGTTTGTTTAACGAAAATAACGCTCAACAGAAAGAGCAGTTAGTAATAGAAGAAGTCACATAGTTCAAGTTTCTGAGCAAAAGTAAATAATTATCCTCCACGACCACAATATATGAAGCTAGAAATTGAAAGGAAGGAGGAGAGTGTAGTTCACCTGATCTGATCCAGGGAACAAGGAGACCAAAGCATAAATCTGTTCCCTACTAACATTGTAACGTTGCAGCAAGATTCTTGCTCTTTTTTCACAAATTGCTTCATTCTCCTTGTTCACCAAATAGTTACTATTGAAACTCAAGATAAACCAAACACTCCCCATGGCAACAAAGCCAAAGAACCAAAGGAGCAAGGGTTTCCTCCTACATGTCCTGGGAGAATTAGACCCATGCAGAGGCTCATTCACCTTCCAAGACTTCATATTCGATGGTAATCTACCATTCGAAGCAGGAGGCTTTCGATTCACAGACATACTTGCCAAATTCACCGAAGTAATAGTCTTGAAGATTCAAGGCAAGCCCCAGCTTGAACAGAAGATTCAAAAAACTGAAGCACCAAGCACCCCACCATGAATCTTCAACTGCAAAGCAGAATTGAAGCAAACCCCAAAAATTGTCTCACCAATCCACCCCTCAGGGCGCATAAAGTTTGGTACTTTAAGCTATTTCCACCAGGCAAAAGAGAAAAGTTGCACAAAACCCAGTCGGTATATCTCAGGAAAGGAGCTCCACTATGCTTGAACTGGAGTGGTCCAAGCAAAAAGTTTGTTTTTTTGTGGATATCCGTGAAGGTTGAAGTTGAAGAGATAACAATAAGAAGAGGTGGAAGAGGAGCATGGGGTAATTATCACACCAAATCAAACCCACTGAGAGGAATTGTGAATGAGATGGGAAAATTTGTTCTTTTTCTATAACAGGTTGTTTCTGCCTCACTGACCTCTGAACACCCAAAAGAAACATCAAGAGTAGAACAATATCACACACACAGTGACCATCATCTTCTTGCAAATTTGCTGATATAACCCATTTTGTTTTTCAGAAACAAAAGGCTCAGTGTCCCCCCCTCTCTCTCTCTCTCTCTGTCAATCTCTCTCTCCAGTTTGGTGTGCAGCATTAGCTAATTGAGGATGGATCATGATTATCTCATCATCTGGTGGGGAAGGTTTAACCAAAAGCAAACAAAAACCATGATTAAAAATAAATTTTTAAAAGCAGAAAAAACCAATAAGATTTTTTTTAATATCAATTATTACTGTTTATTTCTTTAGCAGCAGCATAATTGAATTTTAGGAGCCTTAATTTTAATTAACAATTTTTAACTTGTGTTTGGTGTTTTGCTTTTGCAAGAGTTGAAAAAGACCGCACCCTTCAGTGTTTAAAGAGGGAGTACTCCAACTGTGCACTGCAGAATACGGATTTAAGTGCCAGAAAAGATAAAGAGAGTCAGAAAAAAGATGTGAGAAGAAATGGTTCTGGTGAAACGGTGAGAACAAGAGAGAGAGAGGGAATAAGAATTTGAAAGATAGGGAGAGAGAGAAAAAAAAAATGAAATTTTTTTAAAAGGGTAAAAATGACAATCCACCTATGTCATTGTCCCGTTCCCAGTTCCATCAGAAGTGGAAAGTAACACTGCAATATTATGTTGAGAATGTACTGGAAGAAGAAGAATGGGCAATTATTCAGAGGGGTGAAGGCTAATGTGCGCATGGTGCCAAAAGATTCTGGAATCAATGGTTTTTGAGAAAATTATATAGGGTTGATGAGAGGCATATAGGTGTAATGGGGGCATCAAAGAAAATGAATGTCTGCTACATACCTCACCCACCAATGTATAATAATAAACAAACTCCCATTTACATTAAAAACTAATATCAAAACCATAATTGGTTTGACCATCATTGCATGCCTATTATTATATTAACTCATTTTTTTATCATCTTAATTAGGTGCTCATCAAGGCCACAAAACCCCTTAATGTAGTTTAGATCTGTGAATTCATTTCTTGCCTTCAGAGTTAATCATCATTGTGGGATATGGAAGTAGGGTTATGCTATTAATTAATCATGATTTATGATTAGGAAGATATGGTTTCTTTAGTTTTGAAGTGGAGCCCACTTTTGTGAGTTTAGCTATGGCTGTGATATTTGTCATTTCTGCCCAAAATAGTAACTACCAACACTGTTTCACATACAGCCACACCATTGTGTTAATGCCATGCCACTTTTTCCTTCTATCCACAACATTTAAACAATGTTACAAACTTTTTTAGGATAATTATTAATGATGTTAGATATATAGTAGTAAGTTGGAAAATTAAGAATGTTTTTTAACTTAATTATAAAAACTTCCATATTGTTTTTCTCTTTCTTCTTATTTCCAAAAGTTTATTATTATTTCTTAATTTTATTTATATCTTGAAATGAAAAAAAAAATTCTGAGAAACTTAAATGTTCTAGTATGATAAATGATAGGAAAGAAAACTCCTTATTATAAATGCATTTGGTGATATAACAATGTATATTGGAATATGATGATGCAAGCTGAAATAGCTGTGTTTCTTATTGGCACCATTACTTTGTTTTTTTATGGGGAGTGTTCATAATTGGCAATGTGGTTTGGCACCATTGCTTTTCTTTTGGGGTTTTTCATTGTTGGCAATTTGGCACCATTAACTAGAAGTACGTTTATAAAGTAAAATCATAAAAAAAATATCTATTCACTAATAAAATATCATATTTTTCAACGTTGTCGTTATTATATCATTGTTATTATCATACTATTTCTACATGAAAAAAATTAAAAAAAAAATAGTTTTGTGAGATTGGGAAAGAGAAGGGTAGAGAGGGTCAAAAAGGCAGAAAAGAATTAATCCAATGTTCAAAGGAAGACTTAGATGGTTTAAACTTGTAGGGCCATGCTTCATTGTAATCCACTTGGGCATAATGGCATTGGAAGCTTTGTTACTTTCCCTTTGCAACTTTTCTTTTCACTTCTTGGCATGGAAACTAGTATTTATTTAATTAATTTTTATTGATGTTTTTGGAGGTAAGTAGTATGTTGATGTGGGAAGTGCATTAGTGTATGGGGCACATCAAGTAACTATGTGTAGGTTCAATAATTACAAAATCCAGTTGGGCATAGACCCACCACAATGCCTATTATTCTCCCTAGGAAGATTTCTCTTCAAGAATATGCATTCTATTCCTAATTATTCCACCTACACCATTTCTCACCTTTTCTTCATAACTTCTTCTTTTAACCTATTCTTTCACTTCTCTTTCTTCCTACAATATTACTATTTCTACCACCATGTTCTTCATGCTATTTTTTAAATTACTGATGCAACTATTTTCAAACGCCTTAGATTTAATACAATTTTCTTGCATGTTGTACACCAATTGTTTTTCTTTATTTACACTTTTATGTTATGGTTTTCAATGTAAGAGGGAATAACTACGTAAGTATTACTAGAAGGGATGACACTAATTCACTATTAGACGGGATGGGTTGGTTTCAAAAAAAATATTTTTTTTATACTAAACATAACTTACGAATTTAATCTTTATCTTTTCAAAATTATTATACTAAACGTAAAAGAGATCCGAATCTCACCATCCCTTGATGTAATTCATTAATTGTTAAAAAACATAGTTGAACATGAAAATATTTAAGGAATGGGTAATACAGTGAACTCTTCATAGCTAAATAGCTAAAGAAACTTGTGTAAAATGGTGGACAATAATATATATATATAACAGTTAATCATAGTTTAGGAGAGTAAGTTTCAAGGTTACTGACTGCTGTTTATATTTATTTTTTAGGGGAAACAATACCTTAACGTCTAATCTTCACGTTAATAATTAGTAACATATATTCTAATACATACTTTTAATCAATTAAATTGTTCGTAAATTACAAAAAAAATATAGATTTAGTATAATATTAAATGAACTTATCTTCTAATATACATTTTAATAAGTTTTAGCAATAAAATAGTATTAAAAAATATGTTCACAGCACTTCTCTATTACAAATGCAGCATCTGATCACCCGTTTTACTAAAGAAAAAGTCGTTTCATACAATTTTTCACACGTTATTGAGAAATATAAATAAATAAATAAATAAATTTTTTAGTTACACGTCCTAGTAAATACTGATTGGTGCCTAATAGCTGAGTAGGATTTCTTGAATTGTTCTTAATCGTAAGTGCTCATCAATGAGTAATGTTTTTAGCATAAGCAAAAAAATATAATTATACTTTATTTTTAAGACAATTTCATCTATGGACCACCTTGTGCACTACATATTTTACTTCTTAGATTAATTTGATGCTTACTTAGTTAAAAGCCCCATGTGACACTAAATTATATTTCGTCCCTTTCACCCTTTTCACTTTCATTGGCCAAACATCACTCTTTGTCATGCACCTCCTTTGCAACATGACATGTGTGAGAAAATAAAATTAACATAAGAGTAATTTTATTGTAGGATTTTATATTACTTTTTTTTAATCTCATTATGTCCTATAAAATACAAGATCTCACAAGATTTTATTTAATTTTTTCTCTGATTTCTAATTATAGATATTACTTTAAAATCTTAGTAAGTTTTTATTCTTCTTACAATTTATATTTTTTATTTTTTAGATTATTAATTAAATAAAATTGAATTATTTGAAAACTAAAACATCAAATTAGAGATATTAATAATTGATGTTTTTATTAATAAATGTAATGATGACAAAAATACAAACATTAATTCCCACTATTATAATTAAAGAATTCAAACTCTAAAGAACATTTAAAATTATTTTTCATCATTACTATTATTAGTTA
>Ga0123340_1003466_pt1 | contig 14801 bp, 17 predicted proteins | sample SirMexnodulemix_FD_89961 | JGI IMG/M metagenome (GOLD analysis project Ga0123340, IMG submission 89961) | Root nodule microbial communities of legume samples collected from Mexico - Siratro Mexico nodule mix | ecosystem: Host-associated > Plants > Roots > Nodule | place: Mexico: Nepantla... | reverse complement strand
GTGAATGAGAGATTGGTGAAAAAGCAAAAAGTAGATGAAGATTATATCAAGAAGATAACTCAGAACCTGTTGGCCGTCAAGACTGAGTTAGCCTCTAGAGCTAAAGAATGGGACATGGTTTTGCATTCTGAACGTCAATGGAAGAATTCTTATGATGAAGCCATACAAGACAAACACAAACTGATGAAAGAGCTATATGATCTTCAGATCCGGTTTAACAGCACCGAATCGCAGATGAAAGAAATAATGTCAGAATATGAAGAAAAGATGAAGGAAGAGCAGTGGCATAGAATGGAGACAGAGGAGAGACATGAGATTATGATGACTCAGCTGGAGAATCACATTGCAAAACAGGAGAAAATCATAGTTCACTGGACGACATGTTTCTCACAGTTAGCTGCTCTCGCTAATGGGGCTATTGATGAAGTGCCGAGGATGCTGAGAGAAGTAGACATATCATTCATGTTCTTCAACCCCCCAGATGCAGTGCAAAACTTTCTGAATCATTGTAAATACTTAGTGGAACAGATGAAAAATATGATAGTTCGTGCTAAGAAATGATTATATTCTGTTATTTTGAGAAATTGAATTGTAATGTCAAACAACTCTTATTCTCATTAATAAAAATGCAGGTTGAATTTTCATGAAATGTGTGTACAGTTTTCATAATTACTGTTTAAATTACATGCATTCATTCATTTCATATCATATAATTTATTTTCATTTTTTCATTAATTAATTCATTAAAATAAAACGACAAACATTCTGCGACATCCATACGGAACTCGTGTTAATAAAAAGAAGATAAAAAACTTGAGTGAAATGCAAGAAAGCATGAAGGCTGATATTGACCAACTGAAGAATCAAATGGGTCAAATGTTTGAAATGATGGTAGCCTTGAAAAATGTTGTTGTTGTTAGAAATGAAGAGGCTCAGTCTTCATTACATACTCGTGGTCAAAATCAAGGGAATAAAGCAAATCAGGAGTTCCCTCTATATGGCTTACCTCCAAATTATGAGCCGACTTATGAGGATTATGCTGAGCAAGAAATTGTACCACCAGTTGTTAATGTTGCTAATACTAAAGGCCAACCTGAGTTCACTCAAGTACCACCTGCTAGTCATGTGGAAAAAGGTGGTAATTGATAAAATTCCTTCTACTAAACCACGAGTTCTGCAAGTTTTCACTAGTGAAGCATTTGCGGCAAGGGACAATATTCACGAGGGTATTCAAAGCATGTTGGTTAATGCTAATATGACAAAGAGAAAATTGGAGATCTTAGAAGAGAGACTAAGAATGATTGAAGGAGCTAGTAGTTGTGAGTTTGGAGATGCTGCGGTGTTGTGTTTGGTACCTGATGTTGTGATTCCTTCGAAGTTTAAGGTGCCGGATTTTGAAAAATATAAAGCAGTTACTTGTCCAAAGAGTCATTTGACCATGTACTGTTGAAAGATGGTTGCGCATGCTCACGATGAAAAACTGTTAATGTATTTCTTTCAGGAAAGCTTAACAGGAGTGGCTCTCAATTGGTATATGCATTTTGGAGCCAGCTCGTATTCGCTCCTGGAAGGATCTTGTAGATGCTTTTTGAAACAGTACAAGTACAATATGGATATGGCTCCGGACAGAATGCAACTGCAAAGCATGGCAAAGAAGAGGTCTGAAACTTTTAAAGAATATGCGCAGAGATGGAGAGAGCTTGCTGCTCAAGTTACACCACCTCTACATGAGAAGGAGATGATAACTATGTTTGTTGAAACTTTAGAAGCTCCTTTTTATGAACGAGTGTTGGGGAGTGCTTCCTCCAATTTTTCTAATATTGTTACTATTATTAGAGAAAGAATTGAGCACGGGTTAAAAAGTGGAAAGATAGCACAAGGCTCGTTCGCAGCCACCAATGCTAGGAAACCCGGGTTCAATAACAATAATAACAAGAAAAAGGAGGGAGAGGTGCAAGCAGCTTCCGCCATGCCATACTGGGAAGGATATCAGCGCCAATACCGGCCCAATTACAGACCCTCATCTGCTTATGTTGTAAATGTTGTGCCGAGTTATCCACCGAATGCTTCTAGACCACCAGCTGCATATCGACCTCCATTTGCACCTAATAATGTATATCAGACTAATACTAGAGGTCAGAATTTTAATCAAGCTCAGAATCAAGGATATGGTCAGAGGAATAATCAAGGAGAGAGGACAGTGAAGTTTACTCCTATACCGATGACATACACAGAGCTTCTGCCTGACCTACTCAAGTGTTTGCTAGTGGCCATATGTCTAGCAAGAACCATACAACCACCATATCGTTGATTTTATGATGCTAATGCTAAATGTGAATATCATGGTGGAGAGATTGGTCATTCAACTGAAAATTGCTGAGCCCTTAAGTACAAAGTGCAGTCCTTGCTCGATTCAGGATGGCTTACTTTTCAAGAGCAAAAGCCGAATGTTGAGAAGAACCCTCTGTTTGGACATACAAGCTTCACGGTGAATGCTATTATTGAAGAAGGAGGTCTGAGCTTTTTGGAACGAGTAAACCTATGAAATGAGTAAACCTACGAACGAGGTTTTTGGAGCAATCTGCCAAGCTGGATTATTCCATTATGAGCACAGGCCGGAGTATAAATTTGGTTTCCATGCCAGCACTAAACATTTTATTGGTGAGTATGTTGAGTTTAAAGATTTTGTGCAAGACTTGATAGATAGGCATATTCTACAAGTTTGTCAGCAATAGAAAGAAGGTGAAGTATTTGCTGGAGAGGAATGGATTCCACAAAGGCCTAAACCGTTGGTGATATAGTTTACCAAAGCCACTACTCCTATGCCTTCAGGACGTCAACCTTTAGTGATTCAGACACCATCATCTTTTTCGTATAAGAATGATAAAGTTGTTCCTTGGAAATATGGTGTCAGTATCATTCAAAGAGAGCAGAAAGTTGAGTTTGTTGATAAAGGCAAAGAAATGATTGATAATATTCCTGGAATTGGGGGTATGATTAGAAGTGGACGTCTTTTTACTCTTCCTGATTTAAGAGGTGAGAAGAGCCATGAAAAAAATAGAGAAGAAATGGTTATAGAAAAGGCAAAATCATTTTTGAAAGGAAAAACTGTACAAGCAGATCCAGAGCCTGAAGAAAAAGAGAAAAAAGAAATTACTGATGAAGAAGCTTGTGAATTCTTGAAATTCATCCAACAAAGCGAGTACAAAGTGGTGGATCAGTTGAACCAAATGCCTGCAAGGGTATCTTTGTTGGAACTATTAATGCATTCAACTTCGCATCGAAAGTTATTAATAAAGATCTTGAGCGGAGCTCATGTTGAACAAGATATCTCCTTAGATAATTTTGAGGGGATTGTTAGCTACATTACTGCTAACATTTACCTCACTTTCACTGAGGACAAAATACCTTTGGAGGGTAGAGGTCATAATAAAGTTATTCACTTTCGGTCAAATGGATGAGTCACTTTATATCATGAGTATTGATTGACAATGGTTCATCTTTGAACGTGATGCCGAAAACCACTTTGAATAAATTGCCTAATGATGGGATTCATCTGCGTCCTAGTACCATGGTGGTAAGAGCTTTCGATGGCAGCAAAAGATAAGTCATAGGGGAAGTGGAGTTACCAATACAGGTTGGGCCATGCACTTTCCAAGTTGTATTTCAAGTGATGGATATATTACCAGCGTACAGTTGCTTGTTGGGAAGGCCTTGGATACACATTGCTGGGGTACTGCCTTCAACTTTGCACCATAAGCTAAAGGTTGTAATTTATGACAAACTGATTATAGTTTTTGGAGAGGAGGACTTACTGGTATGTGGACCCACATCCACTCCCTATATTGAAGCTGCAGAAGAAACTTTGGAGACTTCTTTTCAGGCTTTGGAGATTGTTAGCAAAACTTACGTAGAGCCTTTCAAGGTGAATCCCTACTTGTCTAGTGCATCTTTGATGATGGCTAGGACTATGATGAAAGAGGGATACAAATATGGCAGTGGTTTGGGACAAAATAATATAAGGTCTGTAATGCCATTGAAGTTAGTCGAGAATAAAGGGAGGTATGGTATGGGATACAAACCTACTCATGCTGATCAGAGGAGGATGATCGAAGAAAGGATTGAAAGAAGTCGAGCCAAGATGGAAGGTCGGGAGCCAAGATTAAAGGAGATTTCGCTGTGTAGTCTGGAACAGAGTTTTTATAGTGCTGGGTGGATTAATGCTGATCAGGTGGCAGCAATTGAAGAGGAGTATAGAGATCAGAGTTTTAATTTGTACACTCTTGTCTTCCCAATGAACAAATTAGCAATTGGAAATCTGTAGATATATCCATGGTGTATGCACAAGATGAAATGTAATGCTTTTGACTTGATTTTGAACAATTTCTCTCATGTGTGATACTTTCTCTTTGCAATAAAATGATTCAAATTTCAATGGAAAAATTGTGTTTCAATTTTTAATTGTTTATTTATTTTCGTAAAATTAAATAATGCAGATATGATGAAGCTTATTTTGAAAATAATCATTCCAATATTTCATATCCAAATTTCACAAACCCCGATGATTATATGTAAAATGATGAATATGAAGAAAATTGTGAACCCTCTCCAGAGTTGTTGAGTTAGTTGAACAAGAGGTTAGAGAAATTAAACCGCACCAAGAAGTTGAAATGGTTAATTTGGAAGATGAGGGGGAAGAAAAGAATGTTAAAATTGAAGCTGGTTTGACAACAAAAATGAAACTACAGCTATATACCCTTTTGAAAGAGTTCAAAGATATATTTGCTTGGCCATACAAAGATATGCCTGGTCTAGATCCCAATATTGTATAACACAGACTACCACTTAAACCAGAATGTCATCCAATTAAACAGAGGTTGGGAAGAATGAAACTTGAGGTATCGCTGAAGATAAAAGAAGAAGTGGAAAAACAGTTCAATGCTGAATTTTTAGCAGTAGCACAATATCCTCAATGGGTAGCAAATATTGTTCCTGCGCCAAAGAAAGATGGGAAAATTCGAATGTGTGTAGACTACAGAGATCTGAATAGGGCTAGTCCTAAAGATGATTTTCCTCTACCGCATATCGACACAATAGTGGATAATACTGCTACGTTATTTTTATACTCATTCATGGATAGATTTTCGGGATATAATCAGATTAAAATGGTGCCGGAGGATATTGAGAAAACTACTTTCATCACCCTATGGGGCACGTTTTGTTATAAAGTGATGTCATTTGGGTTAAAGAATGTTGGGGCAACTTATCAGAGGCCAATGGTGACTTTTTTTCATGACATGATGCATAAAGAGATTGAAGTTTATGTTGATGATATGATAGCTAAATTTGCATTTGAAGAAGAGCATCTTGTTAATCTGAGAAAATTATTTGAAAGATTGAGAAAATATAAGCTCAGGTTGAATCCGTCTAAGTGCACTTTTCGAGTAAGATCTGGGAAGCTTCTAGGATTCATTGTCAGTAAAAGAGGAATAGAAGTGGATCCAGATAAAATGTGTGCTATTCTTGAAATGCCACATCCTTGCACGGAAAAGGAAGTTCGAGGTTTTCTGGGAAGATTAAATTACATTGCTAGATTTATTTTCCAGTTAACCGCCACTTGTGAGCTAATTTTCAAATTGTTACGAAAAAATCAAGTGGTAGAATGGAATGAAGACTGTCAGATAGCATTCGACAAGATTAAACAATATCTAAGAGAACCTCCAATACTACGTCCGCCAGTTCCTGGAAGCTAAAATGGATTCAATCAAGTATATTTTTGAAAAGCCTGCTCTAACTGGAAGAATAGCTCGTTGGCAGATGTTATTATCAGAGTTTGATATTTTGTATGTCACGCAAAAGGCTATTAAAGGCAGTGCTTTGGCAGAATTTTTGTCTCATCAACCCATAAATGATTATCAACCTATGCAACCTGAGTTCCCAGATGAAGATATTATGGCCCTGTTTGCCACGGAAGAAAGTATGGATGATGAAAGAAAATGAACTTTATTCTTTGACGGATCCTCTAATACATTAGGACATGGTATAGGGACAATACTTATTTCTCCGAAAAAACAATATATACCAATGACTGCAAGATTATGTTTTGATTACACAAATAATATAGCAAAATATGAAGCCATAGAATTGAAAGTAGAGCACTTGTATGTATATGGTGATTCAACACTAGTTATTCATCAAGTAAAAGAAGAATGGGAAATTCGAGATCACAAATTGATTCCTTACAAAGCATATATCAAAGGAATGATTGAGCATTTTGAAGATATAGAGTTTCATCATATTTCAAGAGAAGATAATCAGTTAGCTGAAGCTCTTGCTAATTTGTCATCCATGTTTGAGGTTAGTCAAGAGGAGGAATTGCCAATGATTAAAATGCAAAGCTATGAAAATCCAATATACTGTCATTTCATAGAGGAATAAGTGGATGGTAAACCGTGGTATTTCGATATTAAGCGAAACCTCAAGAGTCGAGAATATCCTGATTCAGCCTCAAAGAATGATAAAAGAATGTTAAGAAGGTTAGCCTCTGGTTTCGTGTTGAATGGAGATGTGTTGTATAAATGAAATCATGATATGATGATACTCCGATGTGTGGATTCAAAAGAGGCAGAGTTGATATTGCAAGAAATACATGAAGGAACCTTCGGAACACATATGAATGGACATCCTATGGATAGGAAGATACTAAGGGTTGGTTATTTCTGGATGACTATGGAAAATGATTGTTGTCTGCATGTGAGAAAGTGTCATAAATGTCAAGTGTATGCCGACAATATTCATGTGTCGCGTACTACTTTGAAGGTTTTATCTGCGCCATGGCCTTTCTCCATGTGGGGTATAGATGTCATTGGTGCTATTGAACCAAAAGCATCAAATGGACACATATTCATATTGGTGGCCATAGATTACTTTACAAAGTGGGTTGAAGCTTCTTCCTATGCTAATGTGACCAGAAAAGTGGTGAAAAAATTTATAAGGAAAGAGTTGATTTGCAGATGTGGAATTCCTGAAAGAATTATTACTGATAATGTCACCATTTTGAACAATCATATAATGTTAGAGCTATGTGACATATAAAGATTGGCATGAGATGTTGTCGTTTGCTTTGCATGGTTATCGCACTTTAGTGAGAACATCAACAGGAGCAACCCTTTCTCGCTTGTATATGGAATGGAAGCAGTATTAGCATTTGAGGTCGAAATACCTTCTCTCGGAGTATTGGTGGAGACCAAGTTGGAAGAAGCTGAGTGGGTCCAAGCAAGATATGATCAGTTTAGTTTCATTGATGAGAAGAGGTTAGCCGTTGTGTGCCATGGACAATTGTATCAAAGAAGAATGAAAAAGGCATTTGAAAAAAATGTTCGTCCGCGAGAGTTTTGTGAAGGAGATCTGGTGGTTAAAAAAATCATATCTGTTCAAAAGGATCATCGCGATAAATGGATGCCTAACTAAGAGGGTTCATATGTGGTAAAGAAAGCTTTCTCTAGAGGAGCACTAATTCTCACAAGGATGGATGGGAAGAGTTACCTTACCAATTAACTTTGACACAGTTAAAAAATTTATGCGTAACCTGATTCCATAATATGGGGAATGCAAACTTTTGTGGAATATGGAATTTTCGTACAAAAGTGACATTGGAATTGTATTTGCATTATCTTTTGACGAAATAAAATTTTCTTTGAATTCTCTATTATATATTTTCTTATGTTGAGAGAAGTATACACCATGGGTTGTTTACAAGATTCCTCAAATTCTAAAAGGTGTCGCGGAATGATGAAAAAAGAAGAAAAACGATTGCATAATAAATCATGTTTATGGAACCATTAAATTTATCAGAAAAATTTCAAAATAAAAAATATCTTAAAGCCTAATATAAAAAAAAACAAAACCTAGTTTTTCGGGCCCGATTTTCAACTTTGTCTGCTCCTGTCGCACCCGGGCCTGGAAATTTGTCAAAATTCGACCGAAACATTTTTCAACTGTACTGAATTAAAACAATATGAATTGCACCAAAAACTATGTGGGTTTGTTTCAGGTACAAAACTGAGTAATACAGGTTCGATTTTCAACTTTAAATGCTCTAGTGGGGCTCGAGCCCGAAAAAGTCGTCAAAATTTGCCCAAAACAGTTTTCAGCAACATTGACGTCAAACGATAAAAATTGTACCCCAAACGGTGTGGATATGTTCCGGGTGCAAAATCATGTCATTCGGGCCCAGTTATCAACTTAGCCTGCTCCGGTGGTACCCGGTCCCGGAAAAGTGGTCAAAATTCGACCGAAACCTTGTTTAGCCGTACTGATCGGAAACAATAAGAATTTCATCCCAAAAAGTGTAGGTATGTTCCGGGCACTAAACCGAGTCATCTGGGCCCTATTTTTAACTTTTCCTGCTCCGGTTGTGCCGAGACACGAAAAGTCGTCACAACTTGATCGAAACATTTTTTTATTGTACTGACGAGAAATGATAAGAATTACACCTCAAAAAGTGTCAGTATGTTTCGGGTGCACAACCTAGTCTTCTGGGTCCGATTTTCAACTTTGCCTGGTCCTGTGGTACCCGGGCATGGAAAAGTCGTTAAAATTCGACTGAAACATTTTTCAACTATTCTGATTGAAAATGATATGAACTGCACCACAAACTATGTGAGTATGTTTCGGGTTCAAAACGGAATCATCCGGGCCCGATTGTCAACTTTACCTGCTCCAGTAGGGCTCGGACTCGAAAAATTCATCAAAATTGGACCGCAACAATTTTCAGCAACACTGATGACAAACGATAAGAACTGGACCCCAATAAGTGTGGGTATGTTTCGGGTCCAAAACCGGGTCATCCGGGCCCGGTTATCAACTTAGCCTGCCCTGGGCCTACTCCGGTGGTACTCAAGCACGGAAAAGTCGTCAAAATTGGACCGAAATATTGTTTAGCCGTACTGATGGGAAACAATAAGAGTTGCACCCGAAAAAAGTATGGGTATGTTTCCAGTGCAAAACTGAGTCATTTGGGCCCGATTTTCAACTTTACGTTTTCCAGTCGGGCTCGGGCCCGAAAAATCGTCAAAACTCGACCAGAACAGTTTTCCACAACAGTGATGACAAACGATAAGAACTTCACCTCCAAACAGTGTGGGTATGTCTCGGGTGCAAAATCGGGTCATCCGAGCCCGGTTATCAACTTAGCCTGCTCCGAGTCTGCTCCGGTGGTATCCGGTCCCAGAAAAGTCGTCAAAATTGGACCCAAACATTATTTAGTCGAATTGATCGAAAACGATAAGAATTGCACCCCAAAAAGTACGGGTATGTTTTGGGCGTAAAACCGAGTCATCTGGGCCCTATTTTCAACTTTTCCTCCTCCTGTGGTTCCCGGACTCGAAAAGTCTTCCCGAATCGACCATAACATTTTTCGACCGTACTAACGAGAAATGATAAGAATTGCAGTCCAAATGGTGTCGGTATGTTTCCGGTGCAAAACCGAGTCTTCCGGACCCGATTTTCAACTTTGCCAGCTCCTGTGGTAACCAGGCCTTGAAAAGTCGTCAAAATTCGACCGAAACATTTTATAACTATACTGATTAAAAACGATATGAATTGTACCACAAACTATGTGGGTATGTTTCGGGTGCAAAACTGAGTCATCCATGCCCAATTTTCAACTTCACCTGCTCTAGTTGGGCTCGGGCCCGAAAAAGTCGTCAAAACTCGACCAAAATAGTTTTTGGCAACATTGACGACAAACGATAAGAACTGCACCCCAAACAATGTGGGTATGTTTTGGGTGCAAAACCGGGTCATCCAGACCTGGTTATTAACTTAGCCTGCTCTGGGCCTGCTCCGGTGGTAGTCGAGAACGGAAAAGTCGTCAGCATTGGACCGAAATATTATTTAGCCGTACTGATGGGAAACAATAAGAGTTGCACCCGATAAAAGTGTGGGTATGTTTCGGGCGCTAAACTGAGTCATCCAGGCCCTGTTTTTAACTTTTCCTGCTCCGGTGGTGCTCGGACCTGAAAAGTTGTCAAAACTCGACCAAAACAGTTCTCAGCAACACTGACGACAAACGATAACAACTGGACCCAACAGTGTGGGTATGTTTCGGGTTCAAAACCGGGTCATTCGGGCCTGGTTATCAACTTAGCCTGCTCTGAGTCTCCTCCGGTGGTACCCGGTCCCGAAAAAGTGGTCAAAATTTGATTGAAACATTGTTTAGCCGTACTGTTTCAACTTATCCTGCTCCGGTGGTGCCCAGATCCGAAAAGTTGTTAAAACTCGACTGAAACGTTTTTCGACTGTACTGACGATAAATGATAAGAATTGTACTACAAAAAGTGTGGGTATGTTTCGGCCGCTAAACTGAGTCATGTAGGGCCTGTTTTGAACTTTTCCTGGTCCGGTAATGACCAGACCCGAAAAGTTGTCAAAACTCGATCGAACCATTTTTGTACCGTACTGAAAAAGGGATAACAATTGCACCACAAAAAGTGTGGGTTTGTTTCGGGTGCAAAACTGAGTCATCTGGGCCGGGTTTTCAACTTTACCTGCTCCAGCAGGGCTCGGGACCGAAAAAGTCGTCAAAATTCGACCAAAAGAGTTTTCAGCAACACTGACGACAAACGATAACAACTGCATCCCAAACAGTGTGGTATGTTTCGGGTGCAAAACCGGGTCATCCGGACCCGGTTATCAACCTAGCCTGCTCCGGGCGTGTTCTGATGGTACCCGGTCCCAGAAAAGTCGTCAAAATTGGACCGAAACATTGTTTAGTCGTGCTGATGAAAAATGATAAGAATTGCACTCCAAGAAGTGTGGGTATGTTTCGGGCACTACGTCGAGTTATCTGGGCCCTGTTTTCAACTTTTCCTGCTCCGGTGGTGCCAGGACCCAAAAAGTCGTCAAAACTCGACCAAAACAGTTCTCAGCAACACTGACGACAAACAATAACAACTGCACCCCAAAAATTGTGGGTATGTTTCGGGTGAAACACTGGGTCATTCGAGCCTGGTTATCAACTTAGCTGCTCCGGGCCTGTTCCAGTGGTACCCGGACCCGGAAAAGTCGTCAAAATTGGACCGAAACTTTGTTTAGTCGTACTGATGGAAAACGAAGAGAATTGCACCCCAAAAAGCGTAGGTATGTTTCGGGCACTAAACCGAGTTATCTGGGCCCTGTTTTTGACTTTTCCTGCTCCGGTGGTTCCCGAACCCGAAAAGTTGATAAAACTAGACCAAAACAGTTCTCAACAACACTGACGACAAACAATAACAACTGCACCCCAAAAATTGTGGGTATGTTTCGGGTGAAACACTAGGTCATCAGGGATCGGCTATCAACTTAGCCTGCTCCGGGCCTGTTCCGGTGGTACACGGTCCCGGAAAAGTCGTCAAAACTGGACCGAACATTGTTTAGTCGTACTGATGGAAAACGATAAGAATTGTACCCCAGAAAGTGTGGGTATGTTTTGGGCACTAAACCGAGTTATCTATGCCCTGTTTTGAACTTTTCCTGCTCCGGTGGTGCCCGGAACCGAAAAGTCGTAAAATCTCGACCAAAACAGTTCTCAACAACACTGACGACAAACGATAACACCTGCACCCCAAACAGTGTGGGTATGTTTCGGGTGCAAAACCGGGTCATTCGGACCCGGTTATCAACTTAGCCTGCTCTGGGCCTGTTCCGGTGGAACCCGGACCCGAAAATGTCATCAAAATTGGACCGAAACAGTGTTTAGTCGTACTGATAGAAAACGATAAGAACTGCACCCCAAAAGGTATGGGTATGTTTTGGGCACTAAACCGAGTTATCTGGGCCTTCTTTTCAACTTTTCTGCTCCGGTGGTATCCGGACCCGAAAAGTCGTCAAAATTCGACCAAAACATTTTTCGATCGTACTACGAGAAATGATAAAATTGCACCCCAAATAGTGTCGATATGTTTCGGGTGCAAAACCAAGTCCGGGCCAGATTTTCACCTTTGCGTGCTCCTGTGGTACCCGGGTCTGGAAAAGTAATCAAAATTTGATCGAAACATTTTTCAACTATACTGACTAAAAATGATATGAACTGCACCACAAACTTTGTGGGTATGTTTCGGGTGCAAAATTGAGTCATCGGGGACCGGTTTTCAACTTTACCTACTCCAGTGGGGTTCATACCGAAAAAGTCGTCAAAATTCAACCAAAACAGTTTTCAGCAACACTGACGACAAACAATAACAACTGCACCCCAAACAGTGTTGGTATGTTTCGGGTGCAAAACCGGGTCATCCAGGCCTGGTTATCCACTTAGCCTGCTCTAGACCTGTTCCGGTGGTACCTGGTCCCGGCAAAGCCGTCAAGACTGGACCGAAACATTGTTTAGTCGTACTGATGGAAAACAATAAGAATTACACCCCAATAACTGTGGGTATGCTTTGGGCACTAAATCGAGTTATCTGGGCCCTGTTTTCAACTTTTCCTGCTCCGGTGGTGCCCGGACCCGAAGAGTCGTCAAAACTCGACCGAAAATGTTTCCAACGTACTACGAGAAATGATAAAATTGCACCCCAAAAAGTATCAGTATGCTTCGAGTGCAAAACCGAGTCTTCCGGGCCAGATTTTCACCTTTGGGTGCTCCTGTGGTACCCGGCCATGGAAAAGTCATCAAAATTCAACCGAAACATTTTTGAACTGTATTGACTAAAAACGATATGCACTGCACCACAAATTGTGTGTGTATGTTTCGGGTGCAAAACGGAGTCATCCGGGACCGGTTTTCAACTTTACCTGCTCCAGTGGGGTTCATGCTGAAAAAGTCGTCAAAATTCGACCAAAACAATAACAACTGCACCGCAAAATTTTAGTATGTCTCGGGTGCAAAACCGGGTCATCCGGGCCCAGTTATCAACTTAGCGTGCTCCGGGCCTGTTCCGGTGGTACCCGGTCCCGGAAAAGTTGTCAAAACTGGACCGAAACATTGTTTAGTCGTACTGATGGAAAACGATAAGAATTGCACCCCAAAAAGTGTGGGTATGTTTCGGGAACTAAACCGAGTTATCTGTGGCCTATTTTCAACTTTTCCTGCTCCGGTGGTGCCCGGACCTGAAAAGTCATAAAATCTCAACCAAAACAATTCTCAGCAACACTGACGACAAACGATAACACCTGCACCCCAAACAGTGTGGGTATGTTTCGAGTGCAAAACCGGGTCATCCGAACCCGATTATCAACTTAGCCTGCTCTGGGCCTGTTCCGGTGGTACCCGGTCCCGGAAAAGTTGTCAAAACTGGACCAAAACATTGTTTAGTCGTACTGATAGAAAACGATAAGAATTGCACCCCAAAAAGTGTCGGTATGTTTCGGGCACTAAACCGAGTTATCTGGGCCCTGTTTTCAACTTTTCCTGCTCCGGTGGTGCCCGGACCCGAAAAGTCATCAAAACTCGACCGAAACATTTTTCGATCGTACTACGAGAAATGATAAAATGCACCCCAAAAAGTGTCGGTATGTTTCGGGTGCAAAACTGAGTCTTCCAGGCCAGATTTTCAACTTTGCGTGCTCCTGTGGTACCCGGGCCTAGAAAAGTCGTCAAAATTCGATCGAACCATTTTTTAACTATACTGACTAAAAACGATATGAACTGCACCACAAACTGTGAAGGTATGTTTCGGTTGCAAAATTGAGTCATCCGGGACCGGTTTTCAACTTTACCTGCTCTAGTGGGGTTCATGCCGAAAAAGTCGTCAAAATTCGACCAAAACAGTTTTCAGCAACACTGACGACAAACAATAACAACTGCACCCCAAACAGTGTGGGTATGTTTCGGGTGCAAAACAAGGTCAGATAAAGAATCAGAAATTTATTAAATATTCTCATAAATTTAGAATCAGAAGAAATTGATAATACATCAGAAGTAGAAGAGAGTGAAATAGAAGTAGAACAAATAGAATCAGATAATAGTACTGAATATTCAAAAGAAAGTGAAGAAGATTATTGTTTAGGTCTCGGATTATGTAGATGTGAAAACTGTATTAGTGATAAAAATATAAATATGTTAAATAAAGATCAGACAAACACCTTGATATCTATCATAGATAAATTAGAAGACTCACCATTAAAAGATGAATTTTTATCGCAACTAAATCATTTAATCATAAAAAGTGAGGAACTACGAGAACAGATAGAACCCATAAATATGAAAGATATTTATAAAAGATTTAAAGTTCCTAATCAAAATATAACTATAAAAGATTTGCAAGAAGAAATAAAAAATCTTAAACAGGAAATACAATTATTAAAAGAAAATGATATTTCATTATAATATAGATTATTAGAATTAGAAGGAAAATATATAATAAGAAATCAAAGTAAGATAGAGTTGGAAACATAAACTTCTAATTATGAGGCAGAAACATCAAATAACAATTATATAAATTTATTAAGTTTGATCACCACTCATAAATGACATACTGAGATAAAACTAGTAATAAAAGGAGAAATATTTAATACTGAAAATATATTTGGCTGAGTTCAAGAGGGGGGGTGAATTGAACTTTAGAAGATTTTTCTGATTTAAAACACTGAAAACAGTTTAGTGAATAAAGAACCTTTTCTGAACCTCAATGATAAAAGATTTAAGGTGCAGTGGTGAAATAAATCGATTTCAGGAACAAATAAATCGATTTATTTTGCTGGCAGAGAGCAGATTTCAAACAGCACATACACCAGTTGGATTTTATGCAGCAGAAATGATTCTAACCAATATTATCCAGCAAAGACAGTATGAAGCAAATTAACTCACACAATTTCAAAGTAAT
>Ga0123340_1003464_pt1 | contig 14802 bp, 10 predicted proteins | sample SirMexnodulemix_FD_89961 | JGI IMG/M metagenome (GOLD analysis project Ga0123340, IMG submission 89961) | Root nodule microbial communities of legume samples collected from Mexico - Siratro Mexico nodule mix | ecosystem: Host-associated > Plants > Roots > Nodule | place: Mexico: Nepantla... | reverse complement strand
TTTATAATGTTACTTTTATTAAAAAATTTTAATTATAATTTTAAAATGTTACCTCTTTATTAAAAAAATTACAAAAATTTTTTAGTAATATTTTTATAATGTTATTTTTTTATTAAAAAAATATTAATAAAAGAATCTAATAACATTTTAAAAATATTATCCTTTTATTAAATAAATATTAAAATAATTATGCAATGACATTTTTATTGATGAGTAAGTGAAAATTTTAATTATATACCATAAGATTTAATATTTTATTTGATTTAGTAACATTTTTTTTTATGTTATTAGTTATTATATACGCAGTAGTATATATTATTCCAGCTCCCAAATATCTTTGCCATTTCTTTATACATTACTCTGGAAACTTGAGATAATATTGGTGTATCAAACAATTCTTTGAGCTGTAATCTTGTTCTTCAAGTAGAACTTTCAAACTAAATCACCACTAAACAGTAGGCCTGTCACCTTATTTGGAAGAGAAAGGTTCATTCTCCCCAACAGTTTTGAGTGTTAGAAAAGAATAATTCTTGAAAGATTAGGAGGATGATAAAGTCAAGGTTTCGAAGATGATGTGAATTTTCTTACGTGAAATTGACTGATATTTCTTTGTGATAGAATTGCCTTGCAGATGACTCTATTTTCTATTTCTACGTCTATTATACAAACTTTTTGAATTAAAAAAAAGCAAAAAGGTGATAATTGTGTAACTAAAAGTAAAAATAAAAAATAAAAAATAAAAAACCAACAATGATTCTCAACCCGAATGATAATTTATATTTATTAAAATTTAAAAATAGGGACCACAAATACACATTACAATAAGCTTGAAATTATTGCACTAAAGATGAGGTAGAGTTTCAAATGGCGTTTCAATCTGAGTTCCTGAATTATATACTCTCTTACAGCATAAGAAAAAGTATCATATTTCAATTTAGCATTTTTCTGTGCCCAAATTGTAGGTCATAGCCTCTCATAGTCGAGCTTCTCTGACTGCAAATGAAAAAGAAAGAGTGAGGTAACCTGCACTTTAACAAACAGCTAAAATGAAAAGAAAAACATGTTATGTTGTAGAGAAATATAGAAAATCTCAGTCATATTTCATTTATTATATGACCACGTAAGGAAATCAATTGCCACTAAGCAGAACAGTGACTCAGTGTATTAAGTACAAAATAAGAAAGGTACAAGTCAATTAAACCAGTTATTCTTGGCCAAATAATGGTTTTGCTTGATCAGGTTTTTTGCGTAAGCTGATCCTGCAAGAAGCTTAACCAGTAATAAATTGTAGTTCAAAATTTGAACACGTTAAACTGTACCTTGATAAGCATGTACGTAGGAAGCCAAGCTGGAGCAGTGGGAATCCCTACCCATGCAATCTATCAATTAAGCACGAGTTTTGTCACTATAAAACATTAAATTCTTGACAATTTCTTCATAACTGGAATCAAGTACATATATCATGCTATCAACTGATAGCCTTAGCTTTGCTTCATCAACAGAACATCATTGGCATTGCAAAAAGAGAGTTAGTTTTGATTCTTGGCGTAGTCTCTCACGTTTATCAGAACATTGTTTCACAGAAATATTCTGTACTCTATGAAAACACAATAGGATAGAAAGATGTAAGTACTTACAAGAGCATACTCTCCTGTTTCAAATATACGCATATCCAGGACCTAGAAGAATTCCACACAATTGAATTAGATAAACTGTGATAACATAATAAAACAGAGCCACCCCATTCAAACTAGTTCGACAAGTTTCGATTTTTACCTCACCACGGTCTTCATAAATGTAGTCTAATCCTTTGTAATAAGGTGGGTGCCCAACAGAAAGATACTGAAACATTAAACATGGACACGTCAGTCAGTGTTCACAATTGAAACCAAGTACGACAAAACAATGTCCTTCTTACATTGATGCTATTGAGATATTTCTCCTTGTCCACCCTCACAATCTGACCTTTCTTCACTGCTCGCCCCCCCAAAAGAAAAACAAGAAGCAATAATCAAAGAAGTTTAGTATCTTAAGAAACACTAGTTAGTTCAATGTTTGGTAGACTCACAGGAATAAACTGGTTTCTTGGGAGGCTTAGGAGCAGCACTTGAAGACTGAGCCTTGGATGACCCTTCACTCGTACTCTCCGGGGTGTCTGCTTCACCACTTTGTGCTGCACGAATCAGTGGGAAATGAAGTCTCTTTGTTCTCGAAATTTGAGGGAAGCGAGGAAGAGAAGGGAAGGTGGTGTAGGATAGAGTTGCAGAGAACGCCATGAAGAGAAACACAATGCCACGTGTCTGGGGTCTCCCGTGTAACGTGCTACATATACTGGAGATAAGGGACGATGTTACACCTTAAAAAGCGTAACTAATCAGAGCGTGCCACGTTTTCACGAAGAGGACTCAAGTGTCCATTCGTGAAAAGTTAAGACCAGCTTAGGAATTTCATCTCAAAGTTAAAACGGTCGCGTAGAAGAAGAATCGACGATAGGGAATGCTATGAATTTCCCTTATCTTACTGCCATCTCCGAACGTGTCGTTGCTCCTCTATATGCCACAGTTCCCAGCACAATTATCAGGTTCCGTCTTTCAGTTGGGCTTTTTCTCGAACAGGTTTTGGTGAAGTCTTGGATTTCCTCCATTTTATATTGTTTCGATTTTCTTTTCCAGGGGTAATAAGGCGGAGAGTTTTGCAATTGAAGGGCGTAATTTGAGATTCTCATTCACGACGAGGCAAACGCAGGATGTACCGGTTCTTAGGGATTGTTCGATTCGCATTCCTTGCGGGCAGTTTTGGATGCTTCTTGGACCCAATGGGTGTGGAAAATCTACCCTCTTGAAGGTATATCAGAATTCATAAGTTAGAGATACTTTTTATAGTGCAGTGTTACTGGTAACGTTGTGTATGGTGTGCAGATTTTGGCTGGTCTCTTGACCCCAACTTCAGGAACAGTGAATGTGAATGGACCTAAAAGTTTCGTTTTCCAAAATCCAGATCACCAGGTTTTTATTTTCTGTCTCAAATATTAAGGTATTATTTTATGGTAGTTCTAGGAATACTAGATCCGAAGAACTGAATATAGAGAAGAGAATCGTGAATATCACGGTACCGAACTGTATTGACTTTTAGAGAGCATACAAGAGATGAATGAGTGAATGCATTCTGAAAATCAACAACATTTACAACGAGATCAGCCTTGCCTTATATAGCAAGCTGATTCCCAACACCCTAACCCCTTGACAGCTGGCAGCCTAACACTTTTACAATTTTTCCTAACATAGCCCTTCCCTTAACAGCATCCTTGTCCTCAAGGATGAATGCTGGAAATTTTTGCTTCAAATCATAGTAATATTCCCAAGTGGCATCTTCTGGAAGTTGGTGTTTCCACTTCGCTAGAACCTTGGTCAGTGACATTCCCTCTCTTCTTACAGTCATGCGGTCTAATATAGATTCAGGCTCTTTTTCCCCGCAAACATCTTCCTGCTGGTAAGGAAGCGTAGGGGTAGTAACGATGTTGCCCACATGTTTCTTAAGTTGAGAGACATGGAATACATTGTGAATTTTGCTATGAGTTGGGAGGTACAGTTTATGTGCTACAGCACCAACGCGCTTCATTACTTTGAAAACCAAAGTACTTAGGACTTAGCTTGGAATTACTTCTAAAAGCCACCGAAACCTGCCTATACGGGTGCAGCTTCACATAAACTAAATCTCCAATCATAAATTGTCTGTCACTATGTTTACCTGCGACTTGTTTCATTCTCTCAGTAGCTCTTCTCAAATGAAATTTGATTAATTTCATCATCTCTTCTCTTTTTCTCAAGCTTCTATCTTCCAATTCCACTTTTGATTCTCGGGGAAGATAAGGAAGATTGATTGGTGTCGGCTGTCCATACATTATTTCATAAGGTGTAGCTTTAGTAGGAATATGATAGGAAGTGTTATACCACCATTCTGATAAAGGTATCTATCTGGACCAGCTATGGGAGTATCATTACGCACCTCAAATAGGTCTCCAAGCAACCGTTTACTACTTCGGTTTGACCAGTTTGTAGGTGATAGCTTGATGAATGATGAAACTGAACTCCTTGTAGGGTCATGAAGTCTTGCCAAAACTAGCTAATGAATATGGCATCTCTATCACTCATGATAGTATTTGGGAACCCATGCAACTTAAACACATTATCCAAATAAGATTGAGCCACATCACTAGCTGGATAAGGATGAAATAAAGCCATGAAATGTGAAATTTTATTCAACCTATCTACCACCACGAATATAACCTTCTTCCCAAATAAGTTAGGCAAACCTTTAATGAAATCCATGGGACATGTTGCCAAATATGTTTTGGGACCCGGAGGGGCTGAAGTAACCCAGGAGATGGTGCAGTCTCATATTTGCATTGTTGACATAGAACATTGTGAATAAACTTCTTAATGTCATTACTCTCTCCTTTCCAATGCACAATCGCTTTCTCCCTCTTCATGGTAGCAGTTGGGGATTCTATATCGACTAGAGATAAGGCTAATTTACAATATATTAGTGGAGGCAATCACCTTACACGCCGATTTCGTAAGGTTGAGTTAGGCTTAAAGTCCAGTCTTTAAGATAGTATCAAAGTCTATGCTAACGAGATTTGAGTATCAAAGTCTATTTTAACGAGGTTTGATGGTTTATTGCATCACTTGCTATCGAACTGCTATCGAATCGCCCACGAATATGTAATCCCATGCATGAGATGTACATGCCTTAGTGTGAGGGAGGTGTATTAGACATTCCACACCACCTAGAGATAAAGTCAATTTACAATATATAAGTGGGGGCAATCCTCACCTTATAAGTCAGTTTTGTAAGATTGAGTTAGGCTTAAAGTCTGTTGAAGATCCCGCATTGACTAGAGGTAAGGTCATTTTACGATATATAAGTGGAGACAATCCTCACTTTACAAGATAGTTTTGTGAGGTTGAGTTAACTTAAAGTCCACTCCTTAAGAGACCTAAGACAGAAATTAACAAAAAGGTTCAATCTTTTGTGTCTATGTAGGTTAAATCTTTTCGGTGTTTATTTGAAAAGGAAACACTTGGACTTCTTTTCTATGCAAATGGAATTATAAGTTAAATTATTGTTTTTGGATAGTAAACAATTCAAATTCAAAGATGGAAGCCTCATCAAATTCAGAAAAGTACTTTCAATGTTTCTTTCTTCAGTTACCTTGCTACTATTGCTATGCTGTTTGCTGACTCCATTTATTATATGTTACGATAAAATATTTTCATGTAATCTTTCTGATGGAAGACTTAAAATAAGTCAACAGCTCAAACTGTAGTTAACCTGCCCTCTGACTGTTTTTTTCTTTCATTTTCTTCGGGGATAAGCAACCTTAGACTAATGTTTAAGCAAATTTTGAGGCATTTTCCAACCACTCCATGTGCCTTAACTTTTTCCAAGAAAACGTCCCGAATGGGGGAGTGACTGTTACACTTTCCATAGTAGTTATTGTTATTGCCGCTGTCCGGACCTCTACTAAGATTCGATTTTTTTTCTTCATTGTCTGTTCTATAAAAGCATGGCTTCTTTTTCCTTTGCATCCCGCCACAAATGATGGTTGATTTTTTCATTCTATTTTCTTGTTAACCAAATGTTTAGCTTTGGTAGACTGTAGACTTATTTATGCAAAAATTACTGATTTTACCTCATCAAATTAAAATCTTAATACAAGCAGCAGCCTCCACCAAGGGATTTTTTTGGGGGTGGTGGTAAGGGAGGTAGACACCAAGCACATCGGACTGCATGTCTAAGTTTAGCGGATTCTTTCTGGAGATAACAGAGAAGAATGCTCCACCTTACAATCTCCTTTCCAGGTTTTGAATTAAAAGTAATATAAAGGGAAGTGACGGAAGAAAGGGGGTTTGTTTAGGGCATGCATTTATCAGATCTTCTCCAAATATTCCTTTTTATGTTTTCCTTCATTTCAGATCATGGTGAATTTGCTTGATTTCTTTGTTCTTTACAATAACAGGTGTCTGTTGTCATATATGCCATCTTATAAATTTTAATAAGTTGATTGTGTATACTTGTAAATATCCTTCTATCAAATCTGCTTTTGAATATTTTCTCAATGTTTGCAATTCAGATACATCGATTGTGATAAAAAAAAAATCACAAAATATAAAAGTAAAATACCTGATTTTGTTATCAATCTATAGTCACCAAAAGAGATCTGCTGAAAATTTACAGCCTCAATCCATATGATGTATATAATCGGACTGTCAACTGAGTAGCCTTATATTTGTTGCAGGTGGTGCTGCCTACTGTAGATGCTGATGTTGCATTTGGTCTTGGTAAGATCGATTTGACTCACGATGAAGTCAGATCTAGGGTGTCGAGAGCTTTGCATGCTGTAGGCCTTTCTGACTACATGAAGGTAATGGGGACAGCAACCTAGAACACTCAAAACAAATGTGTAAATTATATAATAAGTAAACTTTCCTTTTGTTGCATATTCAGAGATCTGTCCAAACTCTGAGTGGTGGTCAGAAGCAGAGGGTTGCCATCGCTGGTGCTCTAGCAGAAGCTTGTAAAGTTCTGTTGTTGGATGAGCTCACAACATTCTTAGATGAAACTGACCAGGTAATCCATGAATTGTGATGTTCTATGCTGTATCATGCTATATGAATTGTAAAAAGATTGAGGTCCTGAAATAGGTAGAAGCAAGGGACTTTGTCCATCTACAAAATAGTAGTGACAGTCACTGTTATTTCTTGCTTGGTATCATTTTCTTTACGGATGCCTTTCATCAGTATCTGATACATTCAAGCTGACAAAACAATGCATTGGGGGGCAGTGTCTATTATCTCTTTCTTATATATGAATGAATATGTGGGTTTTGGAATTCTATACATACAGTTCGCTTAACATGGCTTCAGTTTTCGTGCTTGCAGTTGAATATGTTAATATTAGTTATTGTGAAAGTTGTGTTGTAAGACCAACACTTTCTAAGGGCTTGCACTTTTAATTTAAGGTCGGGGTTATCAAAGCTGTCAGGAACTCTGTGGATACCTCTGCAGAAGTTACGGCATTATGGGTCACCCATCGTTTGGAAGAACTAGAGTATGCAGATGGTGCCATCTACATGGAGGATGGGAAAGTTGTCATGCATGGAGATGCCGCTAGCATTAGGAGTTTCATTGAAGCCAGACAATCTGCCTATATAAACCAGATTAATTCTTAAATAAGTCTTTGTTTTTGAGAACGTTTCCCGTTAGTCACTGAAACTAAACTAACATGATTAGGAGGTAACATCTTTTGCCTTTTAAAAAATTTAAAATGAGGAGAACAATTATTTAAAGTACAAACTTTTTTTGTAGTTCAAAAATTCTTGTATGTGAATATGATGCTGAAGACTTACTCCAATCTTATTTTGGCTAGATGTAATTCCGTTGAAATTTATCTATTGGAGACTTCTTTTGTTTCCACTAAAAATTGAAAAAAAGGAGAGATTTCAAAATATTATAAGATTTAAATACAATTTAGTTCTATAATCTCGACTTTAACCAAGTCAATGGAGATAATAATTAAGACGCTTAAGATGACCACAGTTTCAGAATTTATTATTTCGTTCTGTCGATCCTAACTGGTCACAATGCATGTAGAGCAACATTTTTGCTTCAGTAACGTTACGTGGGTTTTCATTTTATCAAAATCATATATATCTTGAGGGCTGCCTCATCTCATCTGCAGGCTGCTACTATTGCTAGGTCGCCATATTAATATCATGTAGTTAGGAAACTATGTTGACATTTTTAATAATTTTAGTTGAAGCGTAACAGAAACATTAGGAAAATTCCACTACAATAAAAGCACGTGAAAATTTGGTTTGAGTTTATATGTGCCACGGTAAGTTAGTGGATACTTGCTGATACTTCTGATTTTGAATATTCTCGTGTTGTTTGGTTTTTGGGGTCAAACACAAACATCTTATTCTTAAGTGGCAACTAACCTTCTTCGCCTTGTTTTTTTTCGGTACATCTCATTTTCTTCATTGGTACATATCCAACCCTTATCATACATGCCACTGGTCAACTACACAACAAGTTGCGTAATTTTCTGATGTTGATTGCTGACGAATAAAAAACAAAATACCGATTTCTTTTTTCATAATTGTCAGCTGAGAATGGTTTTATCGTTAGTTAGTTTACAAAGTTAAAAGAAAAAATGGTATTGATGAAGCAACAAAAACCCAAAAAATCAATATATTTATAACAAGCCTTTATTTATCATAAACGATCTAAGACTTGTTTTTATAAGTAGTTAAAATCAATCTAGTAATATTCATTTTCTCGCAAGTTGAACTTAACTAAAATAACTTCAGTTTAATAGCCACAGTTTTTGTATTAATTTTTATACCATCAATCAACTAAAAATGATTCTTTACAAGACTTGGAAAATAATTATTATTAAAATTAACCAGTTAATTAAATATCAATAGATACGGTGGTCATGATTTAAGCTTAAAATATTTATTTAGGGCTAATAATGGTAAGAGCAACAGGCATAGAAAATGGTAACAAATGAACTGACATCATTCAAAGAACAAAAAGGCTAAGACTTTTGAACATTTAATTCAAAGCAATCAGGAAGGCAAGCATCAGGGTATCTTTGCCATCCACGGTTCCTGCCCTGCGAGTTGCAAAAGGACAGAACACAACAAAGAAAAATCCACAAAAGTTGGTACTTTCTTCCTTCTTCAAATGGGACGAAGTTTCCACTTTCAAAATTCCCAACCCCTCTTTGTTCTCTCCGTACATCAACGCCGTCTCTGCCTCATTTAATCCCCAAACTTCATTTATTTTTCACCGCCTCTTTGCCTTCCTTTGGATCCAATTTTGGCCAATAAAAGGATCACAGTGATTGTCCTTGATGGGTTTTTCGTGTCGATCATAATCATATCTGGGTTTGTGAAAAGGTTTTTCCTTTCCAAGTGTCTCCTTACTTGTCGATCCTGAGCTCCATAGCTTGAACACTGTGGAACTGTGAAGTTTTCTTTTTTTTCTTTGCGTTGAGTCAATTCAGCTTAAGGCATAACTGGATCACATGAAAATGATGTCTTCATCTCCCAGTGAAGAACAACGTGACGTGGAAAATGGCAAGTTGGACAAAAACAAAGAAAGAACTCCAAGAAGTGCAAGGGTAGTAAAAGTCCACAATCAGGCCTTGTTGTCGGGACTTGCATATTGTTTTTCCTCCTGTGGCATGATATTGGTTAACAAGTTTGTACTTTCCAGCTATGATTTTAATGCTGGGATATCTTTGATGTTGTATCAGGTATTTGATTTTGTGTCCTTGGAATCGTTTTCCTCTCTGTGTTTAGCATAATGATGTGGAAGCTGCTTGAGCTGGATTGATTCTGACTCATTTTGTGTGGATGCAGAATTTGATTTCAGTTGTTATTGTTTCCGTGTTGAGTATTCTGGGTTTAATTTCAACCGAGCCGCTGACATGGAGATTGATTAGGGTCTGGTTGCCTGTGAATGTTATATTTGTTGGAATGCTCGTCACGAGTATGTTTAGGTATGCGGTCTTCAACTTTGTGGCTCTTATAATGTTTTTGTTCTCGCTTTCCTTAGATTATATTATGTTACGTGAGGGGGATGCTTGTCATACATGCTTTGTGTGCGCCTTTTTCTTAATCATTGTCTAATGCTAGGAGTGAAACTACGTTGGTTTTAAAAAATATTTTTCAGAATGTACTGATGGATTCTGTTTACATGAGTAATCATGAAATGGAAACATTGCGCACAAATTCAGGGAAGAATTAGTCTTATTTGAGGAGCATGGAGTTCTAAACTTGTTCTAACTTTTTATCGTCAAACATGTGATCTTAACATTCATTATTTGTACCGGTGTTTGTCACTCTCTCTTGCTTGCTTGTGTCTTTGTACTTATCCATTTGTATTATGTGCAGTTTGAAATACATTAATGTAGCCATGGTGACGGTCCTCAAAAATGTTACTAATGTCATAACTGCCCTTGGTGAAATGTACTTGTTCAAGAAGCACCACGATGGGAAAGTCTGGGCAGCTCTATTTCTAATGGTACGTTGAAGAGCTTGACATGTGAATCTTGCAATCCCTTTATCTTGACTGTTCAGGGCCCGGACTATGATGTAGAATAACAAGTTCAAATATTGTACCTTTGCATATGAATCTTGCAATCACTACTCTTGCCAACAGGTTGTATTGTTTTATTATAGTTATCCAAGGATGTAGTCACTACGGGGGAAGATGTTACTTGTCTAATTATATAACTGTGAAGATTTGGTTCAGTAAAAATCTATGTTCAAGGTTCCTAGATCGTCTAGAGGCACTAGACCATCGGTTAGAGGTGGTACAAGGCCGTTTGTCTTGACTAGAGTTTTTGGCCAGACTGTCTACTCCATCAGTTTGATTGCCAGTGTCAGTTGATGTTTCCAGCTCCTATCTAAATCACCGTGCACGTTGTTTGACACGTCCTCTTTTGAAAGTTAGTTAGATAGTTTTAATTTGTAAATAGGACCTTTTTAATGAACAGTTATCTTCACTTAGAGTTGAGAGTTCACTAGTGAGATAGACTTTGTGTTGTAATCTCAAATTCTTTCTTAGTGAATTTTTGACCGTGGACTATATTGGGTTTTTGTCAAACCACATAAATTTCTCTGTGTGATTCTTCATTTACTATTCTTATTTACCTCCTGTCTATTCTTGCGGTTTCTTTTGTTATAGTCTAGTGTTTGTGAATGGTAGATGGTCCAGTGAATTTGTATCTATTACCGAACAATAACCAAATGCCAACATATTCTTAAGTAGCAAGGCTCACCTAGAATTCCATGTCATATTGTGGAAAGTGTAATTGCTCGACTGTCATGGCTCATATGGGGATTACTTTCCAGGGGTCTATCCTGCTACCAGCAATGCATTTGGTACTATGTGCCTTTTTCTGTTTTGATTTCACAGTTACTATAAACATCTTCTATTTTGTTGAACTCGTATAGCTGTTTACTTTATAGACTCTCTTGAGTCTATGCATTATTTGGATCCTTAACAAGCATAACAAGTTTTAGTAATAAAACAGCCTGAAAGAATGTCCTTTTTCCCTTGCAGATCATTTCAGCAATAACTGGAGGAATTACTGATCTCTCTTTTAATTCAGTTGGCTATGCTTGGCAGACACTAAACTGTTTCTTAACTGCATCATATTCTGTGAGTATTATGTTTTGTGATTTTAAGCTTGATTGTTACAATAAATTTCATTTTTTTATTTCCACTTTGGTTACCTTTCCATTAGTTCCTGGATATGTTTTAAATGAAAGTTCAACTGAATACTGGAAGTTGTAACTTTAAGACTATAACTTTTTAGTCTTTGTCTTGAGAACTTGGATATTAATCTAATATCATTGTATATGCATAAATTCAATCATGTCTTTGTCTTGCTAAAGTCTATCACTGTTTGGTTATGATCACTGTGTTAGATAACCTATTTGTTAGTTTGGTTAATTACAATCAGTGGAGGGCACTTGTGTAGAATAAAAGAGAGGAGAGGAACTAAGATAATTTGTGAGAGATTTGGGGACTTTGGACATTAGGAGGTTCAAACATTCGAAGTTCTGCAATGCAGTGTTGTAATCAGATGAGGTTTTCCTATTCTTTGTAGTAAGATATCAAGTTTCTATCTCATTGCAATGTTATGATTCTTTCAGCCGCATTTCATATTTTTGGTTTTCTATTGAAGTCAAGTGTGAGTTGGAGTCTCACATTGGGTAAAATTATTCAAGAAGAGTAATATATGAGGAGAAAAGACCCACAAACCATTACTTTTAAGATTTTGGGTTGAAGACAGTGTCATGCTTTCTTATAAGGGTTTGCTCATGACTTATATATTTCAAATCTCCTCGGTGTCTCCTCTCCGAAAGACCCAACAAAGTAGTATTAGAGTCGTTGATCTTAGTGACCAATTGAGTGAAGAATGTTTCTGCTCGAGGGATAGGCATAACCAATGTGAAAGGAGCTCATATTTGAGAGAGTTTTGAAGTCAAGTGTGAGTTGAAGTTCTATGTGGGGTAAAATTATGCTAAAAGCAAAATATAAGGAAAAATGATCTATAAATCTATTATCTTAAAGTTTTTCAGTTGAAAGTGATATCATGATTCCTTATATATGTTTGCTCATGAGTTATATCTTCCAAATTTCCTTGGTGTTTTCCCTTTAAAAAACCCCAACATTTTCAACAATGATCTAAACATATGCCATAAATAAATGTTATCTCCATTTCTCTCTGTTCTAAGGAATGGCTTAGACTTGGTTGAAAGACAAAAGTAAAATTAAATGAAAAAATATATATATGAATTGATATAGTTCATCACGGATAAATTGAATTGAATTGTGTATCCATCAGACTTTCCAACATGAAGAAAAATTATTCATCACCTATCCCTGGTGAGAGAACTGACTCAATACTTTGCAGCTTGACCTTTTTGTGGGGTTTCTTGAATCATAATACTTAGTTACTTCTATACATGGAGGAGGTTTAATTTGGTTTTTGGTTTAAAAGGATAATATACTGTCATAGAAAGCATGTACGTAAAGTTGTAGATAGCATTGAATTAAATTTAGCTTTTAGTGAAGTTTGCTTATCAGTTGTTTTGATTTTATTGGTGCAGCTGACTCTCCGTAGGGTCATGGATACGGCAAAGCAAGTTACGAAATCTGGAAATTTAAATGAGTTTTCAATGGTCTTGTTGAACAACACCCTTTCTCTGCCTCTGGGATTTTTCCTTATTGTTGTTTTCAATGAGGTGGATTATCTCTTAAGAACGTGAGTTATTTCCTATACTTTTGTGTTTTTCTCAATATTATGTGCTTGACATGCTTCATTTCCTGCAAGGTTATTGATCTCATAGGTTAGAATGTACCATCAAGAGAACATCCCAATTTTACTTTTTGCTGTTTATTTTTCTTTATATAAACGCAGATCTAGAATCTCAAAAAGGTGTTTTTATGTCCTAAATTTTTAGGTTATGTCTGACAACAGAAGTAAAAAGATACTCTGTCTTTCTTTTTCTAATACTGTTTAAAATTATGTATTTCAATTTACAGGCCACTTCTGAGATTGCCTAGCTTTTGGTTGGTGATGACCTTTAGTGGAATTTTGGGTCTAGCAATCAGCTTTACATCCATGTGGTTTCTTCATCAGACTGGAGCTACAACTTACAGGTGAGCTCCCTACCCCAAAAGAGAGAGAGAGAGAGAGAGAATAATCCTTACCCATCTTTTGTTTCCAATATCTTAATGTGGTAAATTAAATTATAGTTACAGTTCCCTAACACTTTCTTTTGAAATTGAACCTCATGGATATTAGTAGAACTCATATGATGGTAACTGTGTGTCTGTAGTAGTTTTACATGTTATTGGCAATGGCTGTGTGCCCTTTGGTCTTGATTAGTGCCTCTATTGCTCTAGGGTTATCTAGCTTAGTGTTGGACGGATCTCATTTGAAGCAAAACAAATCAAACCCTCCTTCATTTTTTGTGATGACTACATGATGATCCATGCACCTTGGTTATAACTGAGTGTAGATTGTTGGAACAATTTTTTTATTAAATCTAGATTCTAGTCTTTAATGTTATGTTATACCAGAAAATGCCACTATTTTAATTTTGTTAGACATATGCATGTAACTAGTTTTTCCATCTGCAGTCTTGTAGGTTCACTGAACAAGATACCACTTTCAATTGCTGGCATCCTTCTCTTCAAAGTTCCTACTAGTTTGGAGAACTCTGCTAGCATTTTCTTTGGTTAGTTCTTTAAATTAACTGAACTTGAAGTATTACTATTATCATTTTATCATGGTTGTTATTATTATTATAATTTCGTTTCGTCACTAAAGGTAGAAATGCAATTGTAGGTCTTCTGGCAGGAGTATTTTTTGCCAGAGCCAAAATCCGGGAGAGATCTCAATCCTAAAGAACAGCAAAGGCCTAGGTGATAATTAATGTTTACAACTAGAAGGAATTATTCCCATCTAAGAAATTTGATTTGTGGGTTAAGTTGGACATGCACTTCAAGCCTGTGAGGTGCTGTCAAGAGATGGCATCAGCTAAACTGACTCTCCCACCCTTTATATATCCAACTTGGGGATGGTTCATGATTTCTTCTCCAAGGGACAGTTTTTGGATCTTTTGAGGAAGGCTTTGCCTGGATTGATTGCATTGCTTCACATTGGGAGGAAAATTTGCCACTAATTTGTACCATCATGTGACTTCGTTATTCTCATGTATCATCACTTTTTGATTTGTTTGATATGAAAACTAACATTGAAATGAGAAAAAAAGAGGTTGATCTTGCCTTTTGGGGAAGGTTTTGTTATTTGATCTCTGTTTATTGAAAGGAAACTTTTTATTTGTTCTTTGATATTTATTTAATGAATCAAAAGCAATATATATATATATATTTTTTTTTTTTAAATTTTGTTTAGGGCTTAGTTAAATTTTGTTTATCATAATTTAAATTTTTAGGTTTAGTTAAAATATTTTGCAATAAAAAGTAATATTATTAATATTTTGCGTCAAATACAATATAAATAACAAGTAAGATTGAAAAAACTGTGGTGATAAAAGTTAATTTGCATAAAATATATTTGAAATAAATAAAATAATATAAATTTTGTTTTTCATTTTATCTTATCTCTTAACCGTATTTAAAATTCTGTATAACAAGTTAATGATATCAATATTTTCTGTTCAAATGCAACAAAAATAAAAAAAAT
>Ga0123340_1003463_pt1 | contig 14807 bp, 11 predicted proteins | sample SirMexnodulemix_FD_89961 | JGI IMG/M metagenome (GOLD analysis project Ga0123340, IMG submission 89961) | Root nodule microbial communities of legume samples collected from Mexico - Siratro Mexico nodule mix | ecosystem: Host-associated > Plants > Roots > Nodule | place: Mexico: Nepantla... | reverse complement strand
TAGATTATTTTTTTTTTTTTTTTTTTTTTTTTTTTTTTTTATTCTCTTATTATTTTTTTTTTTTTTTTTTTTTTTTTTTTTTTTTTTTTTTTTGCAATGTGTATCATATTTGATTGAAAAGCATTTTTGTGAAAAGGAAAAGAGGTGTGTTGTTGAGTGGAGTTGACAGTGTTCATTGTTGGTGTATTGTTCTGCGAAAAAGCACCTAAGCAACAAGTGAGGGCATGCGCTGATTCAGCTTCATCTTCCCCACACGTATCTGTTTCTGAGTAGCTTTATGTGAGGCCACTCTTCACCCTCTTTTGTGGCTTATGCATAAGTGATATTTGGTGGCACGTATCTATCGTTCCCCATGACTCAGCTGATAAGTGAGTATCTCGGCTTCTGCTTCGTGTTTCGCATATGAAAATCATGCAGTTTCACTCTCACCCAAAGTTTTCATCCCAACACCTTCATCGCTATCTCTTCAAGAGTAGTGCTTGAAATCATCTTCTTTATAATGATCTCGTCATCTAAATTTTATGTTTATTTTACACGTGTTTGTTAACATATGCATTCGTAAATCGGACTAAATTATGTTAATAATTTAAAGATGTATACTAAAATAAATAAATCGTATAAAATTTAAATCAAAGCATAAAATATCTCAATCTTTCCAAAAGTTAATTATTTCAAGCACAAAATTAATTTTGATCCGAATGTAGAAGTACGATAACTTTAGTGAAAAAAAAATAACACTTCATTTTTTATATGTACTTTTCACACGCGTAACTAATATAGTGCTTGCAAATGAAAAAAATTAAATAGAAAATATGAGTGAAGTTTGTTTACATGGCTTCGACCTTATCCCATTCAGTTCCGCAGATGGCCAACCTGTTTCTTTAAAGTGCTTGAAGTGTACAATTCCGTGGTTAATTTTGTGTATTTTTAAATAATATTTCCAGCACAAATTTATCTCCATATATTGAAAGTTGATTATAAAAATATTTTTAATGAAGTAAGATATACCACACAGAGTTACGAAAATACTGGCATTTTACAGGCAATAGAGTCCGTATGTATGTACATATATTATACGCCGGCCCCAAGAAAAATACAATTTGACAGTGGAAAAGAAAAAAAAAATGTGAGAAAGGGTATACGCAAGGGTGACATAAGAATGAGAGAGAAAGAAGCTAAGAGCAAATTGGAGTCATGTGAAAGGATAGCATCGCCCTTTGTTGCCATAGTTGTATATTCCTCTCTTCTACGGTGTGAATCGATTCCAGTTCCAGTTGAAGCAAAACAACACACGACAAAACAACCTTAACATATGCAGAGGTCGTGGAGTGGTAGTGGTAGTGTTTGGCGTAAGAAACCGTCCTTGGAGTTGGACATGGACACCGACCAACACCTACCTACATACGATCCCCTCTCCCACGTTGCCCAGAGACACCTCTCTCGTCTCAGATCAGCACAAAACGCCGTCCATCTCATCCCTCTCCTCGTTCTCTTATGCGCCGTCGTTCTCTGGTTCTTCTCTGCTCCCACCTCTCCATCACACGCATCATAATTAAAGGTTACCTCTTTTCAATCTCTCCTTTCTCTCTCTTTCTTTCTTTCCCTTCCCACCAACACTCTCTAATTGCAGATTTCTATTTCAGACTGTGGTCAACGCCTAAAAAATGGGGCTCTGTCTTTTCTTTGACTAGACTCCCAGCAACGAGGAAGAAAACCTAAATCGCTTGCAGAATCGTCTGCTTATTAGATTGTTTATCAATAGATTGCTTGTACGCTTATTCATCCTCAACCCTCTTCAATTTTGACTTTACTCGACTTTGTTGAATCCTCGTGATTTAAGCGGAGAGCAAATTATAGAGATTATATACAAATTTATTATGCAATTGGTTAACATGATTGCTGTGCCAGAGAATTTTAGGGATATAAATTAATGTTAATTTCGGAATGCATCTGTTGTTAGTGTCACTGTTTTATCGAAGCAGACCAATAAATTTGAGTGATTCCACTATTAACTCTGTATTAATTGGTAAAAATACACTAGATTTTCTTTTGGCAAGCCAATCATTAAGTTAGATTAATAAGGGAGAAGTTCACAGATTTAATGTACTTATTGGATAACCTATTGAATAATGAAAACATCTATCTTTTTATACCCATTCAATGCAGTGTGTACATATATTCAGGCGCAGATTGAAACTCTCTATAGTCTAATCTTCGTGAATACACCATCTTTCAATGTGGTTGTCATTGCTTTTCTTCTTTATAGACTCTCACATGTAAAATTTGTATGCTCTAATAATGGTCCGAGCCTGACTAGCTTAGGTATGACAACGTTGTTCCTAACAGAACACACAACTGGGTTCTCCCACTGTAAAGCGGAACCCACAAGGTTTGCACGTATGGTCAGTGGAAACACACGGGGCCATCTTTCGGTGCCATAGGACCTGAAAGCTTCTTCCACAGATGGGTCTTCGGACTTGATTGCTCTGGCTAGCTTTTTAGCAAGAACCACTGAGTCTTCCAGTGCACAACAAGCTCCTTGCCCAAGATTTGGGGTCATTGGATGCCATGCATCTCCAACCACCACAACTCTTCCTTTAGAAGCACCTGGACTTATGGCTGGCCACAGCCACCTGTCTACCAATGGAGTCTTGATCACTGTATCATCCGGCGTAGAATCCACTATGTTCAGTAGCTCTGAAGGCCAATCCTTCACTAGTTCCTTAGCTTGGTTCTTCAGCACCAATGAGTCGGTTATTTTTGGACCTGCCATCGAACATACACGTAATTTATCATGCAAGTTGCAACTACAAAGTCAGTGATTTAATAACCATGCATTTTTGTTCATAATGACAACCTGGAGAAGGACTATTGAAGCAGATGAACCAGTAAACTTTGGTCGGAGAAACAGGAACAAAGCCGGCGCGCAACCCTCTTCCGTAGATGTAATTCACTCTTGGTCCAAAAGGTTGTCCATCAGAATAAGACGCAAGTCCACGGAAAGCACAGTGACCAACGTACTTGGGCTCGGGAAATCCCATCCACTTAGCTATTGGTGATCGAATTCCATCGCACCCTATCACAGTCTATTTAGAGATTAAATCGATTTTCTATTCATAATGTTCTAACATTTAGTAATTCGTAGGACACTGTAACACTAAGATTTCAATTATAGCCAATCATTTCATTAAGTAAACATGTGAATGCATGCTGCTAGAAAATTTAGAGCTTCGCATTATTACATCACCATGACTAACCTTTGCAAGCAGCTTAGACCCATCCACAAGTTCCAACAAGGTATCCCCATTTGGAGTGGCTTCAATCCTTGCTAATTTCGAAGAATATTTAATGGTGTCCCGTGGTAACTGACTAGCCAAGGTTTCCAAAAGCACTCTCCTCTCCACTGCACGTACCTCTTGACTGCATTTCATGACTTAATTAGTATTTGCCCTCCCCAAAACTTATGACCTTATCATACCAATAACCAGTGCTTGATGACAATTACAATTACAAATTTGTTAAGAAATAAGTTTATTTCATTCCTTTTGATTGTCCTGATATCCTGTTTCAAAAGACTGAATTGGCCTTTTCTAACAAATGTTGTTTCATACACACATATAAACATCAATTATCTGTACATGGCATGATTATCTGCTAATCATCCCAAACCATTCCGGTGAAGCATAATTCATTATCCTATCCATACACCACTGAACGTACCTTTCATCCTCTTGCTTGAAATTGAAGGCGCGTAGTTCTCTCCCATCCTCGGACTTCACCACCATCCTGTACAGCTGATAGTGTGAACCAGATCAAGCTCAGCTGGTATATATATACACAGATTAAAAAAGATCAAGTTTTTCAAAAGGGTGTTCATGTGGGCATCCATGTACCCTTGAATTTCTAAGAACTGAGTTCTGAGATCATTAGCTACTCCAATTGCATCGAGTACCCTCCATCCGTTTTTGAAAAGGGTGAGTGAGGTTCCACCGGTTCGAAGTGACTCTGCCTGCTCCAGCACCAGGGACCGAACTCCAAGCCTGATGCATAAACATAAATGAAACGTTAGATCATCACAGTGAATAAACAAGATCGTGGCTATGAAGAGAGCTGGAATTTTAACCTGTGTAGGGAGAGAGCAGTTGCAAGGCCTGCGATCCCAGCACCCACGACCACAACTTGTTCCTTCGGTACATCAGATTGAGATTGAGCCTTGATGACTCTGTATCTTCTGCGGGTTCCAAACCCATCAATGTTCGAGAACAACGTTTTGGTGAGACAAAACGGTGAGGTATGAGATTTCAGGAAGACAAATGACGAGGTTGTCGTAGCCATAGATGTTGGGATATGTTGAGAGCCGTTGCAGCAGCTACGCCATATGCATTACGGTTGTGGAGGGAGATAGGGGTGTGTAAGTGTTCAGCCTTGCACCATACAAAACTAGTGGTGGGGAACATCTTTCAAAACTTCCAACTACCAAATCACACTATAAATGTTTCTTAAATTTTCAAAATAGGAGTGTGTTATTAAGTTTTTATTTAATTCAATCACAAATTATGATAATATTATGTTTGTCAACTGCTACAAGATACTTTTGGCATTTTAGAAATTTATAATGCTATTTGAATTACTAATAATTATATATATTTTTTTTCATTTAAAAATAGTTGTTGTAGTTTTATAGTTAGAAAAGGAAATAAGTGATAAAAAAGTTTATTTTTTAAATATTTATGAACATATTATATAATTATGATTAAAAAAAGTGACTGTCGCACAGACATAATTGTGTGCTATCGTATCCAAATATTAGATATTTCCCAAAAAAATATCACCCAAAATCTTTTTACATATATGCATATAGTACGTATTTCCCACGCACACATCAATACTACTAAATATTATCATGTTTTTATTATGGTTTGGTGTTATGTAAGTTATATGTTCTATTATTTCTATACGCCATTAATACAAAAAGGTAAAATTACCATGTGCTATTGTGTAGCTTATATGTTATATTATGTATTTCTTTTAATACGCCTAATAAATATAAAAAGGTAAAAAGACAACGACCTTTGTGTGTATGAATTAATAAATAAATGCACATGTGTAATAATTTACATAAATAATTAGTTGAATTTATTGAGTGATGTTATACATTTGATATTGTTGTTTAATTTTTGTAAATAAAAAACATGTCAGGTATCTTTCTAACTGACATGTAATAAATAGGAGTGAAGTAGTTTATCTGTGTGGCCTGCTCTAAACAAAATAGCAATTATTGTGGGTGTTTAATTTTAAAAGTCCTCCACTAATTAACCATTCCATAAAGAGAAAAAAAAATCATAACTAATATACAACAACATTATCACCAATATAATAAAAAAGAAAATAACCATTGAATAATGGTACAAAGTATTAAAATTAGATGTTATCAAAGAGCGAAAAAGTTATCCTATAAGTACTTCTTTTTTATTATTTAACACCTTTTACTACAGCACTCCACAACTACTAGAATTGTTGTGATAGAGTTTTGCTATAAAATAACTATGTGATAGAGTTGTTGTTCATTTCTTAATAATCCAAATAGATATAATTTGGTATAATTTTTTTAAAAAGGTTGTAAATTTTGAGTATTATAATATAGATATGGTTATATATTGTCTAAATTATATACTTTTATAGAATTTATGTAAAAATTAGGTGAGTTTCATGTATAAAGTAGCCTAATTAATTTAGATTTGTTGTGCTCATTTCAGTTCAAATTCTTATATTCCTCTTATATGTATAATAAATCTATATATAATAAAAAGGTTTACAATTTTTATCAGTTAGTTTATTTATTTATTTATTTATTGTCTTTAGTTAATATTTTTTAAAGTCTATTTGAATTTTTCTAAATATTGGCATTTTTAATGTTGAAGTATAGGTTTACAAGAGTATTAGCGACTTTTATGTTTCATAAATATTGTTTTCTCTTCTTCTATAACATGTATTAATTATCTTGACAACATTTCTTCAAAACTTTCGTAACTTAGGTGATCAGGAAAGGCTGTAATCATGTAAGTCAAGTCTCAAATTTATTTATATAAGTGAATTTCTTTTCATTCAAAACACACTTTGACCCGTTTTTCTCTCTTGTCATATCCTGAGTTATTTGCTCTTACATGGTTGCTAGTTTTGTCTCCTTGATACAATTTATGGAAGCTTGCGCGACATACCATGGATAAGTTCTTAAAGACGGTGTTCGTCTACGTCTCAAGAAATGATATTGTTTGTTTTCTTAGTCAATAACTACTACAATCTTTAGGACTTCTGATTGATGACATGGAGATCGACACGAATCCATACAAGAGAAACTAAATGACATTGTTGCGACGTAAAATTCATCGATTAAATTCATTGGTAAATTAACCGTAAAATATAATGATAAATTGACAGCTAATTTATTTGTTACTAAAATCTGTTGGTAATGACTTTTTATCAATAAATACAAATCTGTTGGTAATATTATACCAAATCTAATACATTACGTCCCAAAATTTTCATTTTTCTTTCTTTTTGTAACCTTTTTACAATATTCGTAGGATTATTGAATTTTGAATATTACAAAAGGAATATAGTCCCACGTTGTCTACATTAAGTCTCTCAAAGGGTCTCTATACCAAACATTTATTATATTTTCAAATTAAGTAAAGAGTATGTAGGTCTCGTGAGCATAAAGTTGTGGATCTCATTTGAATTTTTTTGTGCCCCATTGAGTTCAAATCCTATCGATCTATCTATACGAGTGAAATAAGGAGGTTTATGTTTTCCTTACCACTTCCTTTATTTATTTATTTTATTTTTACCTTTGGTTAATTCAAATTTTAAAATTTATCCAGATTTCTTTAATTTTTGGCCTTATAAAGTTGGAACTTAAAGTTTATGGATTCTTGTCTTCCACATTCCATGAATGTTGTCTCTTCATTCTCTGCAACATGCTTCACTAGTCAGTCATTCAAAACTTCCATAACCTAAGTCTCTAATTTCGTGATTTTGCTCTTCTTCAAAATATATCTTCACCCACTTTTTTTTTTATCTTATCTTACGAGCTTACTTCTAGTTATGTACTCCTTATTTTCACCCAGAAAGTACTTTCTTATACTTGCTGAACCTATTACGGTCGGTAAAAACAATGCTCAAGAAACTCTCAAGGGATTGGTACAAGAATTTCTCAGTCATTGGTACAAGAAACACCCCTTTTTGAAGTGCACACAAATTTAGCAGTTGGAGACGTTATTAAATGGGCTGGCAAGATGTTGGTTGGGATGGAGGGCAAGGACAAGGCAACGTAGTTGGAATATTTTCGTATCATTTATTATCGCATTTATTGCTGTTTTCTCCAATCTTGAATGAAAACATAATTAACAAAGATAATTACATTCATATTGTCATTTTTGAATTCAACCAATGGTTAAATATTTTGCTATATACACACACTATAGACAAGACATCAACATTAATCATCTATCTTAAAGAAAGACAGTGCGGTAATCATAAATCCCCACGAAAGAGTTGGTTTGTGTTTGGTGAATGCCGTGTAGTACAACAGTGTTTCCCATGAATAAACGATCATGGCCGTGGGTTCAGTTTCAGTCGCACGTTTTGTTCTACAACTCATCCTTATAAATGCACCAACGCTCCAAAATTTGTGCTCACTCACTCTCAGTTAAGACCAACACGTTGAAGAAACAAAGAGAGCGAAAACAATGGAGGTGCACCAGAACGGTGACGCGCCAAGCCATAGCCTCTCAGAGTTGCAGATTGTGACCATAATGAGCGTGCCACCGCTCAAGGTGACAGAGCCACGCCGAGTTCGCAAGGTTTTGGTCAGTGACGAGCACACAAACGCGGTTCAGGGGTGCTACCAAATGGTTCTGTGCTACGAGAATGTGAAGGAGGGTGATGATGGTTGGTTCATGGCTGGTTGGATGGTGGAGTCACTAGCTAGGGTTCTGTTGGATAACCCTCTTCTTGCAGGTCGGCTTCAAAGAAGAGATGGCACAGGGTTCGAAATTGTAGCGAATGATTCTGGCATTAGACTGTTGGAGGCATGTTACCCAACAAGCTTGTCACACTTTCTTGAGCTGAACCAAAGAAACCAACGTCTGAAGAGCGAGCTTGTGTTCTGGAAGGAAATTGATGTGCAGTGTCCACAGTTTTCTCCTCTTTGTTATGTTCAGGCAAATGTTACATTACATATACACATACATAGTATTTGTTTTTGTCTTTTTGTTAACTTGTTATGTGTTTTTTTAGTCTTGTTTTGGTTGGTTTCAATGGATTGGAAGTGTTCGTGTGTTTATTTTTAGGTCACAAACTTTGAATGCGGAGGTTACATTATTGGCATTAGTTGCAGCCTGCTACTAGCAGAGGTTTTTCTGGTGGACAACTTTCTCGGGAAATGGGCTGAAATTCACCACAACATGTCACTCCAACGTGGAGAAATTAAGAGGCCAATATTTTACCATCCTCCTATGAAAAGCTCGGAGTCTCTTCCATTGGTTAACCGTTCTCAAAGTGAAAATGGGGTTCAGAGTTTGGTGTTCAAAATCATTACCGAGGATGCAAATGCAAACTCAAGGGACTTGACAATGCTTTGTGTTGAGGAAGCAGAAAGGAAGCTGGACACTGATTTGGGTTCAGAGTTTTGTGTGGTGGTGAAAGAGTCATCTGGGGTAACCAAAGTTGAAAGCTTTTCAAGGGGTGAGGAAATGGAAGTGAAGTTGAAGTATGAGATTAGAGAAAGCAGGTGGGAAGAGTTTGGAGTGCAGGAGGTGGCATTTAATGAAGGAAACAAACCTGTCCATGTTTGTTCTTGGATTGATTATGTTAGGAATGGATATGTTATGACAGTAACACTCTCCAACCTCAAGAACAATGCATGTGCTGTGATTGTAGTCTCAACCCCTCTTTCTTCTTCCTCTTCTTCCTTATCATTCTAGATCCCTCATTGTATTTGCCTATTTCTTTCACTAATATTCCTAGCAGCCACTGTCATGTCCACAATGTATTGGAACTCATAAAATTTGAATCAATTCTATGTTTTGTTTCATGTTACTTTGTTTAGTTATTATCTCTTGGTTTATCAGTATTTTTTTCTTATTTTTTTTTATTTTTTTTTCTTACTATTTAGAATGTTGATAATTTAGTCCTATTTATTTTAAACTGATTAATGTAATATTTTCAGTCAAATCTACAACCACAATGTGACTTTGGTCACTTTTATCAGGTATTGTTTTCGTTAACAAGTGAATGAGATACTATTTCTGGTTCATGTTTTGTGACAAGGACATGCTGTCGGACTGGTACTATGTAACATAATTTATAACGACAAGTGAGAAAAAAATATCACATTGTGATTTCATATGTTTTAAGGTAAAAGAAATATTGATAATGATAATTAAAAAACATGTAAATAGTTATTTTTAGTATTTGAATAATTTATTTTAATTTTTATAGTTTTAATATATAGTTAAAAATAAAATAATAATATAAAATGTATAGGAGATTCTGTTTTATACATTACTATAGATGTAGGATGGAAATTTATATATAGCTGTCTACATCAAATTTAACATAAAAGGAGTGTATTATTGTATTTTTAAAGTTGAATAAATTAATAAAGAATTACATTATTATGTTGTTTAAATGAGGAATCTAATTAAATATTTCATTAGTGAAAAATTGAATTGAATAAAATAAATAAATAAATAATGGAATGCATACATATGATTGAAGAAACCATGTTCAATAAACATTTCTAAGAAAAAAAAAAGTTTTTTATTCTTAAATTATAATCAGGAAGAAAAAGGGTTTTTGGTTTAGGGTTGGAGAAAGGAGAAAAGGAAGAGGTGAAGAGGTGGTAGGGGAATGGAAATTGGGAGGGTTAATGGCGAGAAAAATGAGATTCGAATACAGAATCCATTTACTTTGAAGGTGGGTCAAGTGTTTACAGGGTTTGGTATCGGTTGTGGAGTCGGCATCGGCGTTGGGCGCCCTTTAAATTTGGGTATTTGATTCTCTTTCACGAAGGTGATTATTATTATATATTTGTGAAATTCGGTGAATATTTTTAACCACTTCTTGTTCATTGTTCCATTTAGGTGCGATTCCTATGTTGAATCAAGTAATGAGTGCCACCAGAGGTGCGACCGATGCATTTTCTGGTGTTAGTAGACATGTTAATACTTCTGTAAGACAACATTCATCATTTTTCTATTTATTTAAATAAATGCTGTTCTAACTTACTACGCTCTATGACCTTTTTTTTGTTTACTTTTAATGAACTATTTCTTTGTTGCATTTTATGCAGTTGAGGAAGGTAGGAGCTAAGAATATTGAAGTGGGTATTGGATGTGGAGTTGGTTTTGGTCATGGTTTTGGAGTTGGTATGCCATATCTGTTCATTTTTTATGTAAATTCTTTGCCAAATGTTTCACCCTTTTGTGATTTCTATGTCATCACATTTTAGTTATGCTTGTGCAGTACATGAATTCCCTTGTTTAGTCTTTAATCATGTCATCTCTTCCATTTTTTGTTGTTTGAGTCATTCTGTTCTATTCTGAATTATTATTCTGTCTGCTGTGCTACTGTTGGCAATGTGTTTAACTTCTATATTTTCTGAAAATTATACCAAATTTTTCCATAGTAGTTCCCAAAATGATTCATATATGGAACTGAAAGTTTGGTGTTTCAATATTTTATATGCTTAGAAAATCTCAAAATCTTTCCTAGAAGGCAGCTTTGGAGCGTTTGCCTTGTGAAATTGATTTTTAAAACTATAAGGAACTATGGCTCACCAAATGCTGCATTCAGTTTTGATGATATATTATGCAGCACAAGAGAATGATTTATATTAAACAAACTGCAGTGTAATGTTACACATTTCCGTGCATTTTACCCTAAAGAAAAAGAAAGTGGAAGCAGCAGATCCTCAGGACACTGTAGGCTCAAATGCTGATCATGCTTGAAACTTAGTTGCCATCTATATATCATTGGCCATACTATGTTTGTCACTTGAAAGGATTATTTCTGTTTAATCATTTCAGTTGACGAAGGCTCTCCATATTTTGTACTCCTGCCTTGGTTGGTAGCTAAATTATTATGTTTTTATTATGTCAGGTCTTGCTGTGAAACCAGGGGTTTTGAATCAAATTCAATCTTGTCTTGTAGTATGTGATTTTTTCTCTTATAACAAAAGTATTGCCATCTGCTTTTCCCTTTTTTTTTATCTCATTGCTGAAATCTTGAATTTTCTAGGATGTAACGACGAAGATGATGACGAAGTTCGGACTTAGTCCCAGTTTAGCCCTTAATCAGCCTGCATTTCCACCATCCTTGCAAAATGCCGTAAATACAGTCAATACAAACCAAAGTTCTGCTGGAAGCATGATGCAGTTGGCAACTAAATCAACTGATCCAGTATCTCATGGTCTGGCAGGATCCCGACCTGTGCAAATTCGTTCAGATCTTGAAAATACTCCATTAAGAAGCACTGCAGTTGACTCTGCGTTTGGCAGCCGAACTGAGAAGGTTATTAGCAACTTTCTGCAAAATCCAGTATTGAAGGGGGAAGGAGAAGGACTTGATGAAGCAGTATGCACTCATCTTCATAAATCACAATTAAATGCTATGCTTTCTATCATTCTAGACATTTACTTGATTTTTATTAATTTTGACTTACATGTTGATGAAGTGAAATAATTTGCATTCTGTAATGGTAGAGTGTTGAAAGATGAGACGTAGACTCAAGGAACAATTTGCCTCTTGGAATAGTTATATCCCTTGAATGTGTTTCTTCTTTTTGTGTGGGAATACAGGAAACCTCTAGACATAGTATGGAGATGGGGAATGTGGGCTATGATGTAGTTGAAGCAGCCTCTGTGGAATCTAGTAATCTCTCCAAGCTACTCTAGTTATGGCCCTTGGGGTGAATGTGATTCTTGAATATGTATCCAAAATCACTTAGTTTCCTGAAATATTAAAAAATTGTGTGAAACTCCTAAAAAAATTCATTGTTATCCATGGCCGGATGGTGGCAATAGAGGTAATGGTTATTGCAGTGGTAGCAATGTTGGTTTTATCTTGCTACTGCATTGGTGGTAACAAGGGCGGAGAGATATAACTAACAGTGACTAGGATTTGGTCATGATGTCTATTTTCACGTGCTGGGTATTAAAGAAAAATCTTTGTGTCTTCCTATCTAATTGTTTTTGGGCCATAACAGGGAATGATACATCATAGACTAGGTTTTTTATAAATTAGATCAGACATGATACCCTGATATCCTGAAACTCACATGCGAACCTCCTGTGTTGATAATGTATCTATCCTTTCTGTGCATTAAATATCAAAATTGTTGGTATCTTTGTTTTTGCATCATCTCGTCCTATAAAAAATCATTGTACATTATTAATTATTAGACTTGTTTTGAGCCTGCAAAAATATGTTGGCAGTTGTAGGTATGAGTATAAACTCATTCAATTTTTTTACCTCTTCATGTGTATTTTTTAGTTAAACTACTGAGTCTTGGTACTGCTAAATTCTGTTTGCTTCTTTATATACCCTTTTGGATTGATTATGATATATTAATTTTATTACACAATTTCCTTGCAATTAGATTATTAGCATGCTCTTGTTAGAATAGAAGTCTTCTTCTTTATGAAATTCTGATTCTAAGATACATTGTAGATTGGACGGCTGCAGTCAGAAAGGATACTACTTCAAATGGTAATTTTTATGTACGCTTACATTCTCAATCATTATTTTATCTTCTGACCAAAAAACTCATGATTTTAAGTGTCTTTTTTTTTTTTTTTTTTTTTTTTTTTTTATTTTTTTTTTTTTATTTTTTTTTTTTTTTTTTTTTTTTTTTGTGGATTCAGGTTTTGAAACACCAGAAAATCATTGAAGAACTTGTGGAAGAAAATGAGAGACTGAGGCTTATACTAATGGAGGACCTGAAAGTACCATCTAGCAAACTTGAAGCAAGTTCGTTAGGTAGAAATAGAAATAAGGTGCCGTGTAGTGAATGTTTTGAGTGCCGGAGAAAACAAAGAAAAAAATAGGTTAGTAATCATAATAGTAAAATCACAAGTTCTTGCAATTAAAGGGTCTCCCTGATAGATATCATGGTTCACCTTCATTTTTGGGTTTTCTTTCATTGGCTTTCATAGGTTACGAATTTTTGGTGATTACATTTAAATCCTTATTTTCTTATTTAAATATTTTATGATAAAATGAGATTAAAAAATAGATTCTTGTTTGTAACCTAGTTATCAAAAAGTAAAAGATTTTTTTATGGAATAAATAGGCTATGTTTGTTTAAAAAATACTTTGTTTTTTATTGTTTAATTTTGGATCAACTTGATTGTGCCAAAATAGTTATCGTTTTGAATTGTGAATTATGAGGTCTGATTTTGAACAATTTTTTCTATAAATCTAAGATGTGAAATTTGTATCATTAAATTGGATTTATCTACCAAGCTCTCGGCGTCAAAGTCTGTTTATGTTTGAAAAGATATTAACATTTTAAAAGTAGCGTGAAAGTTGCGTTTAATAAGTAATTAGACAATTGAAATATCTAATATATTTATGATATTTTACACTACATTTGTCATGTTCATGATTTTTGTTAACATTTAAGCTATATAGTTTTCATACACATAAATATATTAGAATAAATTTTACACATTAACTTAGTAAAGAAAATCAAAATTGTCTTCAAATATAAAAACGGTCACTGGTATTGATGAACCAGATTTGAAAAAAAAATTAAGATTAATCTATTAAGTTATAATCGATCAAAGTAACTCCTAAAAACAAGATAAATTTACAAAAGTAAATCTAGTTAATTAAATAGATCGCATTTTTAATATTCAAGCCTAGAGTCGATTTATTCTATTCTGGCTATTTCTAACTAATTTGAACATGTCGCCAAAATAAATATTTCTTGTAAATTATGTTAAGTTAAACTAAACATTTTGAGAATTTTTTTTAATTTTCTGAGTCATTGTATGAGAGCATAATTTAATTTTTGTGAATTTTATTATCCTATATCACTTTGGAAATATTTTTTAAATCTAGATTTTTATATTATAACTTAATGTAGATCCGCAATAGAGGGGGTTTTGAGATGGGTTGGTTAGTTGGTACGATTGAGAATAACTATTAGTTGAAATATCTAAGATATTGATTGATATTGAGTTGGGTTATTGACCAATAATTGGTCATTGTAACATCAGTAACTTTATATAATACTGTTTCTTGCAAATCTTATCTAAATCAAGTTATAAATTGATAACACTAAAAATAACATAGCAATGGAATAAAATATGAAACAATATGGTATGCTTATTCCTCTAAACAATATCTGCTCTCTTCCCATCAACATGGTGGCCTGATGCTGAATTATTTGTTTATTTTTTTAATTATTATTGATCAACTATTTATGACAGTCTCTTTAAATTATTGAATGTGATAGTTGCAGAGATAGTTTAAATATAACACTTTTGTTTTGGATGGTACATGATGAGATGGGCTATTAATGAAACCTAAACTCTTAAATAGAGTACACTTATTTCTACAGTTATTCCAACATTTATGATGTCCATGTTGAAAATCAAACTAATCTAAAAGTAATAACTAAAAACTGTTTTTTCTTTTTCTTTTATCTATTTTATAACAAAGATCTCAATTCATAATAAAAGATAATTTTTGTCTTAAAAATACATTATATATATATATATATATATATATATATATAT
>Ga0123340_1003456_pt1 | contig 14817 bp, 9 predicted proteins | sample SirMexnodulemix_FD_89961 | JGI IMG/M metagenome (GOLD analysis project Ga0123340, IMG submission 89961) | Root nodule microbial communities of legume samples collected from Mexico - Siratro Mexico nodule mix | ecosystem: Host-associated > Plants > Roots > Nodule | place: Mexico: Nepantla... | reverse complement strand
TATTTCTTTACAGTACTCTATATCTTTAATACCAAGATTCATTAAAGTTTTTCAGATTGCGAAAACTATTTTCAAAGGTTAAAATTGGTTAAAATCTTTCAAAGTTCAATTCACCCCCCTCTTAAACTCAGCCTAAAATGTTTTCAGGTTGTATGACTTGGAGTGCCTTTTGCACAAAATTGATGATAATTTCTTACTGATGAGAATATCTTGTGTTGTCTTTATTATAAACTGTGAATTGAAGGTTGAGTATAAGTTTGTGGGTGCTCTCGTGCTTTTGTGATTGAAAGTACATTCATATTTTTTTTTATTAATAATTGTTTTATATTATATGACAACTTTTGGTACAAACATTTTAACTAGGCAAGATTTTGTGCTTCATAGTTAAATTCAATGAGTACCACCAATTTTGACTCATAATTGAGTTTCTATGCTAATTATTCATCTACATGGTTACATGTGATCAAGGTCAGTTTTTGTTTTTATTTCATTATAGTTTGATCCAAATAGCCAACTTTTTTTTGTATAAGTAAAGCCTTTATGTATCCTTTTGCTTTAGAATAAAATTTTCTTCATCCTTAATTGTTTTAGCCTTAAATACTTTACTATGAGCCGAGAGAGCAAGTAAATCACAGTCCTTAGTATGATTCAAGTTGGGGGAACAAATTAAAAGTATTATATAAGGGGGTATAAAGTGTAAATCAGAAAAGATTGTGGTTCACACTGTTTATTGATAAAAGAAAATTTTCAAAAATAAAATAATGTGGGGGAAAATTGATATTGGTTTAAGTATGGATTACAATAGAAGAGGTTAAAATGTGTTGAATTCATGAGTTGATCTAATTACTCTCTTAACTTGAATTGCCTTTAGTTATCTAGTAAAACCAATTTTCCTCTTAACTCAACCACGTTATGACCCAATAAAAGTCCTTGTGATGTTGCATGTTTTTAAAATTTTTTTAGCTCTTGAAATAAAAAAATCAACGTTAACTTATAGGAAATCAATGGTAGGTGAGAGAAAAATACACCCTGAGATACCAGTGTGCTTGAGTGAAACACTTTTTTCTGGTGAGGAATAGTGCCTTTAGTTGTTCATGGAAATATTCTGTCATGATTGTTAGTTTGTATTGAAAAGGCTGTAAGCATTTTCTTTGTTACATTTGCACTATGATCATCATGCAAGAAAAGCTTGATCAGTTACCAAAAAAAAAATGATATGGGTATTAAAAAACAATCTTGATGAAAAAGGTAAGGTTGTGAGAAACTATAGAAAACAAGAAAAACATAATAAGAGAGGGTTGAATTATGCTTTAATAATTCTTAAGACTTTTACGTAAATATCATCTGATACTTTGTTAGTCAAAGACAGTTTTATGTAGCAAGTGAAATGTCAGCTACTTTCTTAATAAGTTACGTCTGATAATATACATCAGACATAACCTTTTGTTCAACAAATTTACTTGTCCAAAATAATTTCTCTAACTAAGTTTTCATAATGACTCTTCCTTCTAGATTAGTATAGACAATAATAACGCACAAGGTGAAAGATGTAAAGGGAAAGAGAAATCCACCCAATATTTTTAATTAGTTTGTTTGACTAAACAAGCTACACCTAGTTTTCAATCAATAGATTGAGTTCGACTAAGCATACTAATGTTGTGAAGTACAATGTGAGTATTTTTTGGGCTCGTAGCCACTCTTAGCTAACATCTTGAGTATTGTACGTAATCACTCTTGGCTAACCTCTTGAGTATTTTTTGGACTCAACCACTCTTTAGATAAAACCTAGTATTCTTATATAGCCCAGTCACTCTTGACAAAAAAAAAAAAGTGTTCTTTATACACAACTACTCCAGACTAAAATGAGTCTTTTGTAGATACAATAATTCTTGACTAAAACGAATATTCTTTATCAAACAATCATTATAACTAAGACCAAGGTAAGACAAATACTTAAAAAATATTTGAGCCTTATTAAGAATTAAAATAATAAGAAAATTTTTTGAAAAACTAAATATATAATATTTAGTGTATCAACAGAAGGAAAGTTTCATGGTCTCAAACAAGTTCCAAATAATGAAACAAAAAATTTGACCTTTCTATGATCCAAAACAACTTGAAGAAAATTTTTATAATTTACACGTGTTTGTGAACAACTATAAAATGCTGAGTATATAATATTTTTGGTGCATATAAATGTGGCGTTGATGATCAGAGAAGACAAGACAAATTGTTACTTCCAAATCATGAAAAAATTGATAATAATTAACAATATTCTATGATTAAAGTTTATTATATGTATTTCAATAGAATTATTGTAGACATCTTAAGAAAATATATGGATTGAAATATTTAATATGTGTAATGATAGATCTATATGGTCTTCCATCAGTCTAACAAAATTAAGGATTGGCACCAACAAATAGTGCAACGATGTGATATGAAGAAGTAGATGAAGTAATTGAGTTTAAATTTGCCTCTTAAGTTGTTACACCTAGGTGCACCTTCAAGCTTTTACCTTTTAGGTAAGAGTGGTTGTCTTTTATAATCTTAACTATGAGTTAGTCGATGAGTCTCTGTGACTAGTAGACTATTGGTCGTTGTCTAAAAGGCCAATTCTGTCTATTACTTCAGTAACTTACGTTATAACCGGTTGAACTATTAGACGGTTTAAAAAACTCTCTAGATAATTTAATCATTTAATAAAGTTTTAATAATAAAAGAATATTTTAAGTGAATGTTTGAATTTGAAGACCTCTTTGCATTGTACATCAACATATATGGTTATGCACAGAAAATAATATTTTGAGAGCAGTAGCCTATGGTCTATTCTCTATACAGAGATAAGTATTCTTATTATTCGTTATTATGTTGTTAATCTAATTTTAAATAAAATTAAAAAGAAAATAGTTTCATTAAAATAAAAAAAATAAAAAACATTGATTATTTCAAATCTGGTCTTTCGTTGCTATAAAAGCAATGTAACCTGGCTTCTTCATAATTTATAAACTGGTTTTGAAATATGTTTGAACACTTTCCAGAATAAAAACGTATTCTGTTTTTCTCAGAGGCTGAAAATTAAGTTGATTGCTTTAATTGATTGGCTATATAATAATTTGAATATCTACCTAAATATAACCTATATCAATTTCACAGATGCATTAGGAAATAACTTAAATCAAAGTTTTTCAACGTTCTGCATATTTATCTTTGGTTAAATAGCTGTCAACACTTTATAAAGAAAGTTTTTGTCTTACTGATATGTGATTTTCTTCTCTGCATAATGAAAGCTATCTATAACGAAATTCTTTTTATTTTTGGTTCTTTTTACTGCAACATATTTATGTAAATTGCTCAAAGAATCTGAAATTAACTACATGAAGAACCAAATTAATTTGTTCAAGCAGTTTTAACAGTTTTGCTTACTAAAACGTTCTGCAGACTTGTCAACGTGTTTGTTTTCTTTCTCTGCTTTAGAAAAATTCTGGTTCACGCATCTGTATATCAAGGATTTCTATCAATAATTGTGAATCAAATTCAAATCTTGCCAAGGCACTGTTTAAAGAAACTGTTCATAACCATAAAAGCTGCTAACGTGACAATACTGTACTTAAACGAAGTCTTTGCCTAAAATAATTAATTCTGAATTGAATTCTGGATTCGATTACAGGAATATAAATGTGGAAACAATTTGAAATATTTCCAAACTAAGAGTATCACGTTTTCTTACCCTGTATTTTGAGAAATCTGAGATTAATGATTGATTGCTTTGATTGATGAATTGTATATTAAGTTGAGAATCTCTCTGCATATAAAAAGTGATTAATTGTATAAATTAGTTTAGAAATCTTTTGAAATTAATTAATAACATGATTCAGTTCATGTTTTGCAACTGATGCTGAAAATCTTCTGAAATTATCTCTGAGAAAAATTTATCAATTGTTTTGATTATGTTACTGCTTAATTTACTCATAGTTTTCCGAAATCAGTGATTACTAATAACAATATGATTTGACCAAATAGATTTACTTTAACGGTAATAGCCTTGCTAATTAAAGAAGGTTTTCAAAATTTCTGATATTTAGAATCTGTGATTGAGAACTTCTAATTCAATGTCAGGTTGACTTGTTAATCAAGGCTTAAATATATGATTTGGTTCTAATTTAAAAATGTCTGATTCAAATTAAAATGCTCAACGTGATCTTAGTATGGAAACTCTTCACAGAAAGTTTATTCACTTAACTGTTTTCGAATTAGAAGTCAAACTTACATAATATGTAATTAAGATCAAAATATTCACAAGACACATGATATTATTCACACAGTTTCAGGAAATTACACTGCTCTTTAACGTTGATAGTGTTGGCATTAAATTCAAATAAAATAAATTAGTTTTATTGAGGAGGAGGTGAATACATAGTGATTACCTTTATTTATGTTTTTAATGTTAATTATAGTAGTAATTATAGCATAGGTGTTACCAGTAGAGTGAGTAGAGTGATTTCCTTTAATTGAAGAGTCTATTATGATATTATATATTGTATTCAATATCTTACGAAAAATTAGAATGCAAAGAGCATAGTTGTATCCTTCAGACCAAAAGTCTATTATATTCTCACTTTTTCTCTCTCTTCAAGAAGAAAATTAGAAATATTTCTTCTCTTATGATATCAAATTGGTAAAGCTATGACGAGTGTGACCAATAGTTTGTCACTGTCCCCACTGACAAAGACGATAAATTATGACAATTAGAGCATCCAAATGAAAACTCTTCTTAGATCTTAAGATGCTTGAGAGGTGGTGCAAGAAGGTTTTGAAGAACCAGAACATACTACGGGATATAATACGACCCAAAACAAAACGTTGAAAGAGACAAGATCGAAGGATAAGGTAGCTTTGTACATGTTGTATAGAGCAGTTGATGAGTCCATTTTTGAGAGGATTGCTAGTGCATAAACTTCGAAGGAAGCGTGGGACATCTTGGAAAAAGTGTTCAAGGGTGTCAACCGAGTTAAGCAGATGCGTCTTCAAACTCTACGAGGTGAGTTGGAGGCCATGAAGATGAAGGATTCAGATAATGTATCTAGTTATATTACTCGTGTGCAAACAGTAGCTAATAAACTCAAACAAAACGGAGAAACCCTCACAGATGCAAGGGTTGTGGAGAAAATTCTTTGATCTTTGACGGATGACTTTGAAAATGTTGTTTGTGCAATTGAAGAGTCAAGAAATTTTGAAGAGATGGTCATCGATGATCTTGGAGCTTCTCTTGAAGCACATGAATAGAGGAAGAAAAAGAAACAAGAAGTCTTAGAGGAAGTCTTACAAACAAAGATGACCATCAAGGAGGACAAGGCGATGTATGTGCAACACAACCGAGGACATGTAGGTCATGGTTACGGTCGTAGCGAAGATCGTGACAGTGGAAACAATGAAGAGAGAGGACAAACGAACCAACAAAATTGGCATGGACGAGGACGCGATCGTGGAAGAAGTGATCGTTCTAATCGTCTGAATGTTGAATGTTACAATTGTGGAAAGTATAGGCATTACACAAGGGATTGCTATGCCAAGAAGAGAGTGGAAAAAGATGCGAATTTAGTCGAGAAAGATGAAGGAATCCTCATGATGGCTAATGGAGGCATCACTATGGACAATGACATGGTGTGGTATATAGACACTGGTGCTAGTAATCATATGTGTAGGCACAAACATCTCTTTGTTGATATACGAGAGATAAAAGATGGGCATGTGACTTTTGGAGACTCAACGAAAGTTCCAATCAAAGGCAAAGGAAAAATATGTTTTTCTCAAAAGGATGGAAAGATAGGTACTATGAAGGACGTCTATTATGTCCCTGATTTGAAAAATAATATTCTTAGTATAGGACGATTACTGGAGAAAGGATTCTCGATTTTCATGAAAGACCAGATGTTGCACTTGAAGGACAAAAGTGGTAGAATGTTTGCACGTGTGGAGAGGACAAAGAATAGGATGTTCAAACTCAACCTAAAGATAAAGACAATTTCTTTCAGACGTGAATGGAAAGTTAAGGATGAAGAAGAAGTTCTTAAAATGTCCAAAGAAGTCCAAACAGTAGAGACAAAAGTTGCACAAAATAAAGCACAGGTTATGGTAAAAACATTCCTGCTGCAACGTCAAGAAATAAGGGAAAGATAAAAAAGACAAGACATGGAAATTTGAGAGTCTCTAGTGAAATTAATAATGCTTCAACCATAGGTATAGTTTGGTCAAATAATAAACATTCATTGACTACAAATAAGAGTATTTCAAGTAACATTCTTTTGAAGAGGATGAAAGTGAAGAAAATCATTGGTCATGGTTTCTCAGTTAGTCACTCCATTGATATGCATATGCCAAATTTATTTCCTGGTAACAGTAGCAATAGTTCAGTAACTTGAAGAAGATTATTGGAATAAAGGATGGAAGGTTTGAGTTTAAGGGAGGAATTTGTTGGCATTAAACTCAAATAAATTAGTTTTATTGAGGAGTTGGTCAGGAGGAATACATAGTGATACCTTTATTTCTGTTTTTAATGTTAGTTATAGTGATAATTATAGCATAGTTGTTATGAGTAGAGAGATGAATTTGAAGAGTTTATTCTGAAATTATATATTGTACTCAATATTTTATGAAAAATTAAAGCAAAAAGAGCAGAGTTGTATCCTTGAGAACAAAAGTCTATTGTGCTCTCACTTCTTCTCTCTCTTCAAGAGGAAAATTAGAAATATTCCTTGTCTTCTGATATCTGACAGTGTTCTGCTTAATATAGCGATATTTTATTGTCCAACACGATGATTGATTTTTTATAGAAACAGTTTCATGACTTTAATTGCTTTGAATTCAATAAATTTTGGATGTATTTGAAATGAAACATAGTGAAGATAAATCATAATTGCTTAGTATTAGAGGAAAAGCGAAATTTTCAGTTTTAGCTCAAATGCATTAGACAGTTATGATTAATAGTGGGTGCATTACAGAATGCCTTTCAATGACTCTAACAGCTATAATCTTTGAGACTATATATAGAGGAGCAATTTCACTCTCAAAACAACCAGAATTTGAAAAAGAAAATACACGGTGCAACATATTGAAAAATAAAGAGTCTATTGCCTACCTGAGTGTCTACTATTTATCCATTACTTATCTGTTGTTGCTGAAAGTGTCTAGTGATGTGAATTGTGTGAAAATTGTGTAATTCTTCACCTTGTGAAGTTATCGCTTCTAAGTTTTGATTGTTCTCTCATTTGAGAGGGTTTTCTTTTATCTTAGTGAGTTGTATTGATCTCATGGGGATATTGAGAGAGATCGTGTACTCGTGAGAATTTAAAGAGGTTTGTGTACTCGGTTTAATCTGAAGAAGTTTGTATACTCGATATAAACATTTACGATATAGTAGAACCTCTCGAATAAGTTTGTTCATTCAAGGGGGAGCTGGACGTAGCCCAAGAGATTAGGGTGATCCAGTATAAATTATTTTATTTACTTATATTTAATATTGGACTATCTTACTTTGTTGTTTTGATTTCAGCAATTTGAGTTCAAGTTGTATTCAACCCCCCTTCTAAAGTCAATTGTTCTTATAATTAGTATTAGAGCTAACCTCAGGGGTTAGTTCTTCACAGGACTTAAGGCACGATCCTACAAGAACTCGATGGAATGAGACAAACAAGTTGTTAATCGTCCACCCTTGCTCAACGGTCAAAATTATGAGATGTGGAAAGATAAGGATCATTGATTTCATCTAATACAACGATATGGAGTTAGTTAATATTATTAAAAATGTTATACCAACTTTGAATGATAAAAAGCTAGATACATTATAATGTATGCTTTATTGGAGGAAGAGATGTCAAAGGAGCATGGTCAGTGTCAGGAAAACATGGGATACACTTGCTCTAACATAAGAAGGTTCTAAAGAGTTAAAGAGAAGTAAATTGACTATGTTGAAACATTGATATGAAATGTTTATAGTAGAGAAACATGAATCTATATATTAAAATAAATGAAAAAAGTAAATATGGATTAATCTTCTTTGTATAAAATACACATAAGGTTGTTTATTTATAGGTAAAAATAGTAACAAAATAATGGAAAATATGGGTAAGCTCGTTATATTCAACACTCCTCCTCAAGTTGGTGCATATAAATCATATGTACCAAACTTGTTACAAATATAATCAATTCTATGTCCACGTAAAGATTTAGTGAAAATATCAACTAACTGATCATTCAAATTAACAAATTCAGTCTTGATGTCTCCAGATATATTTTTTTCTTGAATAAAATGGCAATCAATCTCAATAGATTTGGTCCTTTCATGAAAGACAGGATTTAAGCTAATATGAAGGGTAGTTTGATTATCATATATGATTGTCCATAACTCTATATTCAGCTTCAACACTAGATCTTGCCACAACATGTTGTTTCTTGCTCTTCCAAGAAATCAAATTATCACCAATAAGAACACAATATCCAGAAATAGATCTTCTATCCAACAAAAATCCTATCCAATTAGCATCTGAATAACATACAACTTTACTATGGTTATTATAACCATACATATATAGTAAACCTTTTCCAAGAGAACCTTAGTGTGGTTATTAAGTCAAAGAAATAAAGGTATACAAAGGGAACTTTAGTGTTGTTATTGCTTTTGACAAGGTTAAGATGTATAAAAGTTGTCTGAACCAATATAAAAGATTTTCATATGAAAGGTATGAACTTGGAGGAGAAGATTTTAGCTTTCATCATTACATTACAACTTATTCTTGAGGGGAGCAATAGTCACATTTTTATTATTGAAGAGAATACAATGCAACAAGTTTTGATTTTGTGTATATTTTATAAGTGTTTTATAGTTTATGTCTTGGGCTGGATTTCTTTCATATATTTCACTATATTGAGTTTCATTAAGTATCTTTTACATTGTTTAGTTGTTTTGTTTTTAAGTTTTAAGTTTTTTTTAGGTGGGGAGAATTTGGTTTCTTTTTTTTTTAGGAATTACAACTCCAAAAATAGATCAACTCAATGTGCTGAAGTGATCGAGTGGTTGTCATCATCCAATAGAAAAGTTTATTGAGATTGAAGATTCAAGCAAGCTTGATTGGATTGATTTGATGCTTCCAACCACTTGGATTTGATGATGGAAGTGTTGAAGAGTTAATCATGTGTTTAAGTTGTAATTTTGATAATTTATGTATTCCAAGTAAATTTTCATTCTTCAATCTTGATTAGTTTTGATTAAGATGTCTTTAAGAAGTGTTTAGAACTTTATTGAAAATTCTAAGTTAGTTTTAGCTTATTAAAAGAGAATTTAAACAACTAAAATGTTCTTGATTGTTGGGTTTGCAAGTTATAGTATTTTAATTAATTAAATCTCGTTTCGATCTATTAAAATTATTTAAGTATTTAAACATTGAAACTCATATTATTAAAACAATTAAAATCAATTTTAATTGACCAAAATCACTAAAAGGACACTTTTAATTGATTTTAACGGATTAAAATGTTGTTTGAATTAGCTAAAAATTCTTGGAACTTCATAAAGTTATGTTTTGATGACTTATCAGAACTACAAATTATGTATCTTACTCATTTTAATGAATTAACTCAAACTTTAATATTAATGAAATCTTTAAAAATACTGAGTCAAAGTGAGAGCTTTGCATTCCGAGAAGCATTTTCCTCTACAACAATTATGGAATAAAGATCATATATTGATATTTCTTCTTAATTTTAGTTGAAATTTGTCTAGGTGTTCTTATTCCATAAACTTTTGCTTTTCTAAGTTATATTATTCTTGATCAAGGTTTTGTTAGAGTTTTCTTATAATAAGATAGGAAACAAGATCAAACAAAAGTTTTACATCCATGATAAAAAAATAAGTGAAATCACCTTATCCAACTAACTACACTTGTTTCATTCCAAGCATTATTGGTATAGAAACATTAGTTTCATGACATCAGTGTAATTCAATCAAATCAAAATTGTCTAATTCATTTCAAAATAATGTTAGTTTATAAGAAAATAATGTCTAATGGATACAAAATAACACATGGACATCTTTAATAAGAATTGTGTTAAACATGTCTCATTAAAGACTAAGTTTGACCTATTCTAAACTTTTGATCTAAATACGAACCTTGATTTCATAAGTCAGGATAAGTTCATTACACAAACATATACCTATAAATATTCAAAATTATATACAAGTCATATAGTTCAAATATAACATATTGTTTTAAAATTGAAAAAATTCATTTGATGAAATATAATTTGCTTAATGGATTTAAATAAGAAATTAGTTCATCGTATTCAAATTGAAATTTGCTGAACAAATCCTAATGTGTTAGGAAATTATGAAAAAGCTACAAAAGTAGTACATTTTGCAATATCACCAAATAGAATAGAATAGCTATAAATAAAACATTTTCAAAATGTTTAACTAACCAGATCATTCAACAAAACGCATAACGTCACAAATATTAGTTTCAAATAAAGGTTGATATCTTGAACTTAACCAAACACATATATAATTAAATATATACAAAATAATCATATATTATAGTTAAGTTGTCAAAGTTCACAATCTGTGGATCTTATTTAATGGTCATTTATCATTACAAGAAAAAAAATTTAGAGACTAAATTTTAGCTACCAAATGAAATGGTGGCTAATTGTGACCAAAATATATTTTGGTTGCTAAATAACTACAAAATATAAGTAATAAATAAATTTAGTGACTAATTAAGTCAAGATAATTGATATATAATATTAGCTACTAATGTTTTGGAGATCGAGGTATCTAACTTAATTAGAGACTAATTTAGAATCTAATGGTAGAAGTTACTAAAATCTTCGTAGCTAATGTTAGATACCAATTATTTTTACTTAATTGGTCACTAAATTCAATCATTACTTTTATTTTATAGTTATTTAACAACCAAAATCTAATTTGGGTGACTATTTTGATCACAATTAACAACTATTTTATTTGATAGCTAAATATTGATCTCTAAATAATGTTTTTCTTGTAGTATATTAGTTAGAACATTCAAATACAATGATAAAATAAAAAGTTAAAAAAACACAAACATATATTTTTTTTCATTGTCCAATAATAAATAATCTCAACTTTAAAAGTTTCCATAAACTTTATTCATAATTTCAAATTATGTTATCTGATGAGTGTAAGTTTCAATTTCTTCATTACAATATTCCTACTAACAATACTTCTCATGATATTTTCTTAAATCGATTCAACGTATAGAAGAATAAACTCAATAATTTCAATATCAATATCATCCGGATGCATAATTATTACTATATTTATTTATAAAAGTAATTTTTTTACTTGATAGTTGTTTGGGTTACTAACAATAACAAAACGCAGATAAAAATAGACAAAACTTATTAAAACTTAATAAAACATAACTTAAACAACCAAAATACAAATAAAAATGTGAACTAGTTGAAAAAAAATAAAAAATTTTAATTAGTACGGTCAATATATACAACTTTAAAATTCTCCCAATTAGAGTCAAAAAATTAATAATAGAAAAAATTTAAAGTAAAAAAATTACTTTAAATTCATCTATTGGTGGAATCCGTTTGTTGTACCTATGAATAATGACTTAAGGTAATTAGATATATTAGAAAAAGAACAAAGTAAAAAGAGAAAGAAAAACTAAAGCCAGAAAACATAAAAAAATGAGAGGAAAAGAAAAAGATAAGACCTACTTCTCTTGGCCTTCCACGTGCATATTTACTCGCCGTTATCTCTTGTTCCTAAATGTAACATAGAAAATGGATTAAGAAATTAGGTTTATTTAATGTGGAATGTGTAAATATTAACTACTATTTATTAGCTTCGCTATCTTGAATTTATGGAGCAAAAGAAACGTAGATGAGCATGACGCTACACATTAACGCCCAATATGCATTTAATGGGAATGGAAAATGTACTATAACCGACGTAAGCAAGAACTTTTAGGATCTTAGTTTGCCCTTGGTATGTTTAAAGTTAACTGAGTACATAATATTTACCAAAAAATTTTATTAGATTTTGAATTTCTAATGCAAAAGAAAAGTTAGAATAGATAAAGGAAAGGAAGTAGTATATATGATATGTTTGTATAATTTTTGCATAACAAAAAGATACATAAGAAGAGAAAAAATTTGGAGTTGGATTGAGATGGTTATTGTGTGAGAAGAGAGGAAGAAACATGTGTATTTAGCTTCTGTATTTTTTAATATGGATGAATCAATTTTTAAATTTTAAAATTATGTAAATTTAGTCTCTTCAAACTTCAAAAACATAATAAATTCTTTAAAAAAATCAAATCCATATGGAATTAATATAAGATATATTTAGAAAACAAATTAAAAAAATATCATAACTATTTAGATAAAATAATTAAGATTACAAGAACATTTTCTCAACAATTGGCATCTAAATTTTTTCGTCCAGGATATCTTACTTTTTTTAAGTCTATATCCTTATTTCTTCATGAATTCGATTAACTTGTATGCTTTCAATTCATTGGACACAGGGAACAAAAAGAATAAGAATTTATCTTAATCGATAATCGTTATATATACGTGTGCTTCAATAAAATAGCCATCATTCTCCAAGGCCAAAGCAGTGAAAAGAAAAATAAGAAGAAACCCTTGAGATTTAGTATCTATTTTTCCAATCCCATGAACTGTCAAGATATCAATGGAGAGTGAAGACTATGCAATGGAAATAGTTACATAATTTAGCACATAATACAAACATAGTTTCCCATGCAACATATCAAAAACTCTGTTCTCGTTACTTGAGAAGAAAATGACAATACATAGAAACATTTCGTTACAACTTGAAGAACCATGCTGTTGTGAAAGTCATAAGAGCCCTTGAGAGAAAATGGTCTTGCTTAATTTGAAATCCTAAAGAACCTACCTAAATTCTACTATCATATATATAACATCTTACATAAATTTTGGATGATCAAGGACACTCGTGTATGTACATAGATATGATTATGATACTCTAGGTTAGTTCTTATCAATCTGCCATTACTCATCCTAACAGTTAAGCCACCACTACGTAGAGGTAGGTAGGTTAAACACCACCTTGATTTTAACACAAAGCTAGACAAACTATAAAGAAACCTGGACCATATATTCAAGGGGTAATTAAAAGATACAACTTGGCCATGCTTTCTACACATATCTGAGAATTTTCAACCAAACCCTTATTTGAAAGTTCTTAATTAATTAGCATGAGAGAGGCTCCACCTTCTTCCTCTTGAGGAATTTGGAAGGGTTCTGATCTGGTGGGTGCATGAATTTGCAGTTTGGACAAGTAGGGGATGACTTGCACAGCATTACCAACATGTGACACCTCATACAAACCGTTGCAATCATCTCCTTGTGATCTCCCTCTGATGCTAGCCACGATGGAGCTCGACTCAAACCACATGAATCATCCATTTTATTACACTTGTTTGATTCAATCAACAGATCATGCTCACCAAAACTGCTCCTGGTGGAACCACAGTTCTTCTCATTTATGTCATAGCTTTCTTCCTTTTTCTTCAGTGACAGCTCCAGGTCTAGGCTCATTTGACCAAGTAAAGGTGCTTTAAGATCAGAGTTTCTCTCCAAATCTGGTGTCTTCATCATACACATCCCCGCGTTGCTCAACTGTATCTGCCCTGACTGCATGAAAATATTTAAACTCCTGACTAACTCAAAAAGCTAGATAGCTTTGCAACAATATGATTGAAAGATAATGATCATATACATATATTTAAGAGCTTGATCCACATGTTTGTGTATAGATTCATGAGTAGAAATGAATCTTGAGAAGAAACACCCCAGTAGAAAGCTTTGTATAAAGTTTGACATATAACATCAATATTATACCTGAATAGTGAGGTATTGTCGCAATTTATGCGAGGGTAATGGTGTCTCGAGGTGAAGCTCTATACCAAAGATGGATTTTTGTTTGTCTGCATCAGACGGATGAATCTTGAAGAATTCTTCAGTGAGTGTCTCCTCTTGCCACTTTCTCTTCCGAGGTGGGGCTTCAAATTCTGCAGGAACTTCTGTTAAGGGGGACTCGGAGAGCGGTTTGTGAAAGGAGACCATAGTAGCGTGAAGAATGAAGAGTGAGCGCAATGTGGAAGGGGTTGAGGTGGTTATATAGTAGGTGGCAGAACTTAAAGGTAGAACTGTCAAAATTGGTGGTCTTTACCTATGTACGTGTGAACTGTGACATGCTTTCCAAGTTGGCTAACCTTTCATAGTACACATTTTCACAACTTAAGTAACGAGTTATTTATTATAGATCAAAACGCTACGAGTTCGGTTTTACTATAGTATACCTCATTCTTGCGTAGCGAAAATGGCTTCATGCATTTTCCTGCTGCCAAACTTGGGCTGAAGATCGTGTAATAAATGAATCTTGATTTCACCTTTAAAGAGCCTTGATACGTAACTCCACGCCTACTGCATATGAAAGTTAATTTTATTAGATTACGACATTTTTCAAGTTTTAACCAATGCTTACTAAGTCACAGCCAAAATATCCCTCTATACATTAAAGATATACTTTAATACTCATCTTACGTGTATTGAAAATAATTTAACTATTCATTTAATATTTTAATTTCATGCAATAAAGAAGTATATTTTATAAATTATACCGTGAGTCATATATTTAATGGAATGATTTCTGGATTAAAGATCAAATATTTTTGAAATAATAACATTAAATAAAATTTTAAAGTTAAAGCTTATTTCTAT
>Ga0123340_1003446_pt1 | contig 14831 bp, 5 predicted proteins | sample SirMexnodulemix_FD_89961 | JGI IMG/M metagenome (GOLD analysis project Ga0123340, IMG submission 89961) | Root nodule microbial communities of legume samples collected from Mexico - Siratro Mexico nodule mix | ecosystem: Host-associated > Plants > Roots > Nodule | place: Mexico: Nepantla... | reverse complement strand
GATAAAATATTTTTAAAAAAAGAACTTATCCACATAAAAAACATATACAACTTTTAAAAAATAAATAAAACTACTAAAAAATTTAATAGTAATTAAATTACTTAAAAAAATAAAATTATAATTACATGATTATTTTTTAAAAAACATTAATTTGGTTTATATGATAAAACCTACGTAATTATATTATTTTATGTCTTTTTACATTTATTAATTAGTTTACCAAACATTTATAATCGAATAAGCTGGCTCATAAATTCGAATATTTTAAACTAAAAGTTTATCTGCTAGCAGTTAATTTATAAGTTAGAAGTTACTTTTTTCACTTAGTTTTATAAATAAAAAAATTAAGAAAAAATGTTTCTTATAAATAGATAAAGGTTTTCTTTTGCATAAACTTCGTAATTGGGTATAACCTACTTAAATCTTATACCCGAGTCAAATTTATTTATTTGTTAGATTTAATAAGTCTCTCGTTAAACTTTAATGTATTTTCTGAAATTTGAGACTTAAAAACATTTAAAAGTATTGCTTTTGTAGTAAATTCTTTTAAATAAATTTACCAATAATGCAGCCACAACAACAACAAAACTAGCATATTTACCCTTAAAAGAATAATTTGGTTTGAATTGCATTCATGATCTATCCAAACTCAAGCCCAATTATGTTGCTTCATACTACCCAATTGGTCATACTTAGCCAATAGAACACACCAACTTAACCTAAATTTCAACACCTACCTAGGGCACACTGGTCTTCTACTTAAAATGTCTTTATTTTGGTTGATTTGAGAATGAATGAAGTGGAAAGGAAAAAAAAAAATGAAGGTTGTTTAGGTGAAATGAAAATTGAATGAAAATAGGAACTTATATGTTTTTTGGCATAAAGGTTTAATACCAAGTGATTTTTTATTTAATTTAGGTGGTTGATTTTGAAATCCCTAATTTAGCTTCAATAATAAGAAATTATCTGCTTTTGAGTAAGATCTTTAACCATCAGTAGGGGGAAGTTTGGTAAAAATAAAGGATTTTTTATGCTTGAAAATCACAACCATGAAAAAGTAACTTGATAATTTTTATTATAAATTTTAATTTGTTTAACTTTAAAATTAGAGTCTTGCCTTTTTATGGAAATATTTTTCTTTGCACTTTCTTTTTCTCATATTCTATTTCTTGATATGCTTGCATGCCATTAAAAATGCTTAGAAAATAAAAAATAAACTTTCCAACATTATATTTTAATTTTTTTCTTATATGAAGTCTCCTTCTTCGGAATAAATAACTTAAATATCATAAATTTATTATTGGGCACCTTTATTTGTCCATCTGGTGTTTTTTTATTCGGTATTACATTATATTAAATCAATTATTATGTTTTATCATATTTCACACATTTAAAGATAAAGAAACGGGTCGATAACTCATATTTAACTTATAGGTAATATAATTTTATATAACTTTTATCTTACAAATCAATTTTGTAATTTTAAATATATTTTGAGTCTAACTCGTAATACTATATTAAAATAAAGATTAAAAATGATAATAAATTTGTGGTAACAATTCTTTTATAGTACTATACAACTCTCTTAGCAATAAGAAATTAGAGTAATTTGAGATCCAATTTAATTTTCATTGTTGAGGAATAAAAAAAATCTTTTTACATACAACATAATATATATTTTACTCTATAATAATTATGAGAAATATATATTTTTTAATATTTCTTTCCAACAAAGAGATATATCTATATAACTATGATGAATACCAAACTCATCCACAAAATATTAAATTTCTACTAAAATTAGTTGTGCATGAATATGAAGGGTTAAGAAGTACTTAAAAGTACAATAACACCAAATACTTAATAATCATTGAAAAAGTTCTGCCAAATCCCACTTACAACCATGTGAATAAGGTATGACTGAACTAACTATTAATAACTACCTCTTTGATAATTTTAATTGTATCCCTAACTTCAACTTTTATGGTAATAGATAAGATAGTCTTCCAGAAAAGGACAACTAAAAAAGGTTGACAACACATACATCTTATGTTTTGCATAATTTCTTCCCCATTCAACACACTTTGATTTCTGATCTTCCTTAAACTTGATGTGACAACAAACTATAGAATTGTCTACTCTTATTTCTTGAAAAGTGGTTACCCAAATTTATGTGCCAATAATTGGTTTAAAACGTAGAACAATTTTGGTATCTACACAATTGTAGTATTCATCCCAAATTGTTGCAGATTTTCCACCCAGTTTTCATCTATAAATAGTTCTATAACTGTATTCTTCCTCCTTTTTCCAATTAGCAATAATGTGGTTTGTTGTGATAGTCCTTTGGTTTAATAATCTGAATCTTGCTTTTGGTTTCATAATTGTCTTATCCTATCTAGCTACCAATCTTTTCTTCCAACTTCCTCTTGAGAAAGACTTACATGTTCCTCCCTATGATCATCTTAATGATCTACCAATTAGTGACTTTACTAATCTCTAGTTCTAACAAATTCAATGGATAGTTTTTTCTAAAATAATGTACCCTAAAATGCGTTTCTATCATTCTCTTCTCCATGTAACCAAATAACTATCTTTTACTCTCTTTTTTTTTACTAAAACTTACTTTTACTTGATATAATAGAAAATAATTAGCAACAGAAAATAATCTTATACGTAAAAAATCCTTGCCTCACAGAAAAGAATAACACTTTACAGGCTTATACAGCTAGTAAATAGCAAATAGAAGAAAGTGAAGGTGAGTTAAGTATAACTCTTTTAGTTATTAATTTTTCTTTCGTAATTTACGACGAAACGAAACTAATTATCAAGAAGAAAAATGAAGTAAACTCAACACTTCAGGATTCAAATATCAGTTACTCTGATATAAAACATCCATAAAAAAATATCTTAGAGATTGAAAAATGTGTTAGCAGGGTTCCAATGTCACACTTGGCGTCGAAAAAGAGCAAAAGGATGTGACAACGTTATGCTATCCTCCAAGGGGACACATTCTCAATATTTGATCCCTCTAAGGTTCAAAAGGACCAAATATTGCAGAAACTAAGTTTTATTTCCTCCACTAAGATTCCATATTTTTTCCATTGGGTAAAAATCAATGTATTTGGTTATATATATAAATAAGATTTTAGATAGATAACATCAGAGGCATCAAAATATAAACGAAAATAAAATGGCTCGTCCACAACAATTCGAGTATGCTAGTAGCATGTCAAATCAATAAATAAGAGCATATGATTCAGTGGTTGAGTAAGCCAAATCAACCACCTACAAATATTAGAAGCTCCATTTTTAGATCTACGAAAAGGGGTGAAATAGAGTGGAATAACATACTATTAAGTTTTGTTATTTAATTTCTTAAAAAGGATAGAACAGAATGAGATATTATAACTTTAGTCCATATACATGATTTTTTTTGTTTTTTTATATTTTGTTAATATTTTTAAGAAACTTCAAGGAATGGAAGTATAGTATAAAAGAAATCTGAACATGCAGAATATTATAATCTTTCAATAAATGTGTTTAACAAATGTGTCTACTTAAATGCTTAAGATCTTAAATAAGAAGTCTAGTTAAAGTTATATTTCTCTTATGCGAGTAGTAGTATTTGGTTTTTTTCAATTTCTCAAATCGTCTTTGATTTTATAGAAACTTTTAGACTGTAGCTTGTCTAGGGATATCGAGTTTAAAAAAGAATGGTGGCTTCACATTATGTATTCTTTTTATGTAACTATCAAGATAAATTTATTTCTCATCTCCTTTTTTAATGTTCCGATGTCATGACCATCTGGTCTTGACTTTAGCAAATTTTTCTTAGGTAGCTATTTTATCCTTTAATAATCCTTTACCTTTTATTAAGAATTCTGTAATTCTTCTTATTAATCTCATTAGGCTTGTCATTATCTCTTTTTCAGTTTAGATGATTTAGATGAGGAAAAATTATTATAGATTCCAACAGGGTATTAACATTCATATAGTCATTGATTCTATAAAAAATGATGTCAGAATGTCAAATAATTTCTCAAATAAAAGTTATGAATAATGATATTATTGACTTTTTTGTTTTAGAATTTTTTGGTATAAGTAATAGGTCTGAGAAAGTTTCTCATCCGATTCAGGTGGTCTAAGATTTTCCTTTGGCTGGTTGGATTAAAATGGTGCTACCAGAGGTTTACCTGATTTGGTTGTCTGTGATGGTATCTTCAGAAGGAGCATGGAGAGTTTGTTGGTAGTTTTTCTTATTTTTTTTGGGAGTTCAGTCTTCTCTTCTTATTAAGCTTATAAGCGCTATATTGGCAATAGAGCATGCTAAGGATATTAGTTATGGGTAATTATAGGTGTTTATGGCTCAAAAATAATTTTATCATAATCTGTCAAATTTTTATCTTTACTGAACCCATTCCTTAATCTAAATGAATATGAAATAAGTGTTTATCCTATTGTAAAGAGATTGATCTCAAAATTTCATATATTTTATTTTTAAGGAGGGTAACGATTGTGGTGAAAACTTACTTTTCTAAAGCTTAATAATAGCTTTGACTTCTGTTAATATAGTAGTAGCTTACCTTCTACACTTCCTATGTTTTATCTTGTTAAGGTCCTTTGTGGAGAGAGTAATTTTGTTCTCCTGGCATGAGTTTGACCTAGTTTTCATATTTATTTGATTTTACTTTCCTTTTTGTGATATGTTTCTTTTCATCCTTAAAAAAAAGTCTTGTTATAATTTTAATAATCAAAAGAAAATAAGGAATCAAGTTTGGAAAAACAGAGTGGAGATTTTTCTAAAGAAGATTGTCAAGAAAGTTGGCGAGTAACCCGCAAAGTTCTTATTCCTATTTTATTTCGTTTAATTCATTTTATTTAAAGTTACATAATAATATTCTTTTTTTTCTCTACAATATTTGTATAAGGGTTTTTTTTTTTTTCATACATTAAAGAAATGTTTTAATTTTTAATGTAATTTTAAGTCAATTATCAAGTATACCCCTTTCAGTTTTTTCTTTTCAATGTATATTTATTGAATTGTATTTTCTCTCCTTTATCATAACTAAATTCCCTCTTTCTATACTGATTACATTAAAGATATAATTGGGGGAAACTATTATTTTAAAATTTAAATAATGACAGATAAAAAGAACAATTTCTTTATTAAAATGGAAAGTAAATATTTGATAGAGTACACCATTATTTCATTTTGCCTAGAGACTAATATTATTTTACTAATAGAATTATCACTTAAAGAGAGAGTGAGAGTGTGTAGGGTTAACGTTTCTTGAATTAGACATGCACTTTCCACTACGCAACCAATGTTGATCCAAAATTCATTTTCTTCTATTAAAGCCAACAATAAATTTTTTAAGTGACACCATGTGAGTTTGGTAGGTTCAAGATCCAAACCAACGCATGTGAGTTTGGTTAACAAACAACTACCATGATAAACTAAACCATTATCTATAATAGCACAAATATTAATGACTTCGTTGAAGATTAAAAATAGAAAAATTACATAAACTGTTCTTCCTTTAAAATTTATGATATATTAGAACTATTCTATTTTCATCCACTCTTTTTCTTATTTATGTATTTTCTTTCTTCGATGATCAGAGCAGACAAAAGCATCTACCTACTGGACAAAAAAAATATAATTAAGAGGATGATGAGTCTTGCGCACTCAAGAGAGAGGCAGTGAAAGGAAAGGGCCAGCAGGTGAGAAAATCCACCCTTATTTGGTTGCAGGCAGATTGGGAAAAGACGTGAGAGCTTGAGGTGGTTACCAACAACCAGTTTTGTCATAAATTAAACAAGTGCCTTCAATAAAAACCAGTGTCACACACTCTCATTTACAATACTAATTTTAAAACCCTGATTCCATGCTAATTGTCATATGTTGATTCAGTTCTTCCACTCCTTCATTTACAAATTATCAAGCAGGCAGGCATGGGATTAGACTACTTATAAAATCTCAATTAAAATTAGCTGTCAGTAGTTCACCATTGTTATCCAACTACCAGTACACTCTACAATGCAAAGATCTGCAGCTGCATCAAGCATACACTCATTTATCATCAAGAATCTCCTCAAACACCAAGTTACTGATCAAGAAACAGTAGTAGCATTTTTGGTGGCAGATAAATGATTTCAACAGACTAAACACACCACTATTCATTTTGCAAGCAACACCACTAAATGATTTTCCAGTAGCATACTATTGGTAATAAGATTTAAAATAAAAACATGGCACAGATCGAATCTATTCGAGCCGCGTAAGCAAAATTCACCCAGCAGGCGGTACACTCATTTATACAACATCAAGAAACACAAGCTACCAAATGACTTTCTTTAGGTCCTTGTTCTAGCAGTCTTACATTCATTACTCCCAACCGAAATTACCCAAACAATACAGAACATGCCCTACAAATTATATTCACACTGTCATATTGATTTCGAAATGTTAAGAAAGTTGCTTTGTAAATTTAACAAGCGAATTTTCCATGACAAAGTAACATACTGAAATCTAAACAGGTTCTCGATAGAATTGAAAATGGCAAGTCCAAGTAGAAGCATAGATAAAACATTTATACTACAGAAGCAACAAAGCCAAAAGAAAGAGTAAATGCTTGAACATAGAAACATAGCATAGCAGCTCATGTTATGACCTTCTAAAATTGCTCATTGTTATGGGAAAGACTTGGCTTGGCAGCCTCTAATGATTTATCAGACAAGTATATCACAGTTCAATACTAGGCCACATTTAATAAGACCAGACAGGTTATGCTACGTCGATGCTGTTCTCATGTGATACCTGCATGTTTGCCAACTCAGTCCACACTTTAACTGTCCTAAACTGAAGTCTGAAGACATACCCTATGAAGTTTACATAGAAGAAGATAGATCAAAACAGGATATACATGTACTTAGACTGATACGCAGTTGAAAAAGTACAAGTTCTTTCACTTTTGGACTAAAGACTCAGCCTAAAAACTTTCTTGTTAGATATATTATGCTGCCTCAGCATTAAAATCTCTAATATTAAGATTTAAAAAACTAATCAAATAATAGACAATACTAATCCAATGATAATTATACAGCCCTAAATAGGACATGCATTCCAACAGAGAAAAATCAAATGGAATCACTTAAAATGTGTTTATATAACATGAATAACTATTAGAATAATCCTTATATGCAATCCGGATTCAGGGCGACTGGTATACATAACGATCCACTTGATAGATAGGTTCATGTCAATAATTCAAAGTTCAGACACAAAACCCACCATAAGAATACAAAACAAGAATTAGCATAACTGGATTCAAACACATCATAGCACCGTACTAAACGGTCTAATAAATATTGTGTATTAAATTTAATTTTCGATGTAAATTCTAGTCATATCCTATGGAGTTTGAGTCTCTGACACTCATGTGTCATTCTCCACAAGATCATTAACAATGTACACTGATTAACAAATTTAATTTCAATGGAAAAAAACTATTTTCAAAACCTACCCTCCTCCACCCCATAAGTGTTCCTGCATAGAATATTACATTATTACGAGTATCCTATATCAATGTTGTGGTTTATGTAAGGAATCCAGGCTCCTACACCTCTCAAAAGGCGCATCAAAAGGAGGAAACAAAATTGTGAGACCACAATACGATGATTAAAACATGACCTGGAAAATGGAAATAGACTAAGGCACACGCCAGTTCTATTTCCGAGCATAACTAACCCTGTTCTTAAAGCACACTATCAATATGTACCAAAAATCCGAGTTTGATAAACCAAACTAATCACCTAAACTAGTACCATTCATCTAGATGCACGGATCATTGAAAGCTTTCTATTCCTTAATTTTCTAGAGAAAGAACATTACCGTCAGCTCTTTGCACCTAGTAGTCCCGTTTCCAAAATCCTAGAATTCTCCTCAAAATATTGCTTATAAGGATGATTCTCGGGAACAAGTGTGCGAAACTTCTCAAATTGCTTCTCAGCTTCATCATTCTTTTTCAGCATAGAATACACAATACCCTGACCCAAGCAAGGTCTAAAATCCTGGGGTTCTTCCTTCTGAAGCTCCTCATACACCTTCAACGCATCAGATAAATCCCCATCGATAACCTTTATCTGAGCAATCAACAACTTAAAGTCTCTCACATCGGAATCCCTCCCTTGCTCCACGCAAACCTTCACGGCCTCTTCAATTTTCTTCAGAAGCTCCCCGATCGGCGCCTTCGTCTCCGAAATTAGCATTAACAGGCATCGATACGTCTCCACGTGGAACGGGTCCCTCTCAAGCAAATCCTCAAACCCCTTCGCGGCGAGTTCGTGCTCGCCGTTGAGCAGCCGCAGGTGCGCCTTCACGAACGGGTACTCCAGCTCCTCCGGTTCGAGCTCGATTAAACGGTCCAGGACAACGAGCGCTTCGTCGATTTCGCCGGCTCTGATTTTTGTCCGTAGGACGGACTCAAGCTCCAGGACGTCGCCGCTCGATTGCTCTTCGCCGGCTCTCTCGTCCGGGAGAGTTTCCGACGTGGCCGCGTCGTCGGGGAGATTTTCCGACGCGGCCGTGTCGTCGGGAAGAGTTTCCGACATGGTCGTGTCGTCGGGAAGAGTTTCCGATGCGGCCGTGTCGTCGGGAAGATTTTCCGAAGCGGCAGTGTCGTCGGGAAGAACTTCCGACGCGGAGGAGGGTGGCGGAGGGGCAAGTGGAAGCGCCGATGCAAGGGGGGGAGGGTGGAGGCGCATGAAGGAGAATGCGGTGGCGGCAATGGCGATGCAGGTGGGTTTGACGAGAGGGGAGAGAAGAGGGTTTAGGGTTTTGAGAAGTTGGGTTAAGGGGGTTTGGGGTTTGTGAAATGCGTTTTGTTTAGGTGAGGGTGAAGATGAGGCTCTGATGGGAGAAAACGGAGGGAGGGAAGAGAAGGGTGTTGGAAATGAATAACCATGCAAGAACTTCAGACTCCGTTGAGGTGGGGAGTGAGAGAGTGAGAGGTGATGGTGGTGAACTCTAGGGAGAGAGTCCATGGCTAAGCTTCACCAACGCCACCAACCTTAAACTCCGTTATAGGACCAATTGATCACGACCACACCCAATCTGAAGGTTAATGTGCTAAAATTATATAATCTAAAATGTATTTTTAACTTTATCTCAAACTAAGGGTATTTTTGTCTTTCAGACATCCCTAGTCAGTGCAGAAAGAAACCATGAGGGTGAAGGAAGAAATACCCAAGAAAGAGTTCTTTTTCGTGTTCGGTCCCAGAGTACTATTGCACCTAGAGGCTTCTTCCTGCACCTTCAAGCCTTCTTGAGTCACTTCCAAGAGTCCCTTCCAAAACTTGAAAAAATACTAACTCTGTACTTAAGGAAACTACAATTTTGTCTTTCAGCTAAAGAAATGATAAAACAGTGAAATTGTGGAAGTGAGAGATGAGGGGTCGACCGACGGTGATGCTTGAAGGTGATGAAGTGCCTGATTGGTGTCTTTCTGCAGTAGTGTGCGTCGGTGGTGGCGGAGGAGTGGGAGTACGGTGGCGCACAGCGAAACAGCAGTGACACAACGTCCTGCGAGATAAGTGTGTTTGAAATGAATTGCGGAAAGACGTATTCGGTAAATGTTCTCCGGATCCGAAGGACAGTTGCGGAACACGTCATTTCACAATTTATTTTGTCACCTCCAAGTGTTCTGTAACTGTTATCCGGATCTAGAGGACAGTTGCAAAATGCGTCGTTTCGTAACTCATTTTGTTTAGAAAGAAATCTACTTCCAAATCGCAAATCCAACAAAATCCTCCCAAATACCTTACAAATCCTTCAATACATCATGCGTACCTTAAATGCTTGTTCAATATGATGTTATTGAAAGATGACAGAATTAAACCGGCCAAAAAAAATGCAAAATGGAACGATGAAGTCCTTGAAAGTGCCGCAATGAAAGACGAGAATGGCAATTGTGGAATGCGAAGATCTTATGAAATTTTAGAGTGAAGGGTATAATAGTCTTCATATTTTAATTTGTTTGATAAAATTTGGAGGTGCTCCAAAAATTACAGGTGCACGAAGAAGCACTCTTGGACCTATTCAAAACAAAAACTAGCCCATGCTTCATTACTTCTTTTTTGTTACAGAACATGCTTCTTATTTATTTCACTTTTGTCTTGCTATTTCTTTTACAATAATTCTTATATTTACATTTTTTATTTAATTTTGTTGAGTTTGCACAATTAAATTGTCTTTAGAACAAATCTTTATCTTAATTTATGTTGTCCTAAATCAATTAAATTAGTTGGAAAAGAATGGACAATCATGATTAAGCCAATATGTAATCTTAAATCAATCAATTTTCTTCAATCATTTTTCGACTTGTGACCACGTTACATCGATATTTAGATCTCTTAGTTTACACTATTATTGAAAGATTAAACTTAGTTTTTCTTATCTAAAATGTTTATTTTTTAATACAATCTTCAAAATATAACAATAGTATTATTTTAAAGTTTAAAATCTAAAATAAGTCATTCAAACATAATGAAATTTTAATATATAATAAAATAAATTTACAGGGTATTTTTTTTATTTAAAAAGTCTCATTAAATAAAAATAAGTTTTTGATTAAAATAAATAAGATATGAAGAGAAAAAGATTAGAAAGATAAGAGAATATTTGAAAGAGAAGGAGAGAGAGGGTGGCCGGGGGTTACCATAAACATAATCTGTGGTTTCCCTTGAAGATGGATGACAAGGGACATGTATGTGGGGACGAAGGTAAACAGATAGGTTGGGCATTGAAGCATGTGATCATGGTGGATGAACATACAGGATCATTATTAGATATGATATTAAATAATTAAGAGTGAAAATCAAATTTGTTTTCTTTAACTAAAATGACTACACTGGTCAGATTTTAAATATATAATTATATTTATACTTTTATATTAAAATTTATGATATTTACATATTTATAAGTTTTTTCTTTAAACCATCCTTCTCACCCAACCATCACATGACCACAACATTATAAAGAGTTTTGGACGTTAATAGATGGGGGATCATTATCTCTACAAAATCTCATACTCAAACAAATAATATTTATTATGTATTTGTTGATGACGATATTAAAGATCAGTAAAATGAAGTTATTGATATATAGATCAATGTACTAAATTAAAATAAAAGAAGTTAAAGAATGTATCACTAGAACAAGAGCGTTAAGTTCGATAGGATTATGGAAAATAAAATTAAATATTATTTGAAGGATCAAAGAAGGATATATTATATATATAAAAAAAAATGAAAGGATTGTTATTTAAACATTTTTTAAAGAATGAAAGAGAAGAAAAACTGTTAAATTTTTTTATAACAAAAGGACTTTTTCGACAAGATGATCCGTGACATGTTATAAACAAACAACCGTAAAATTTAACATATAAATAAGATTCAATGTTATATTTTAGGTCTCAAAACGAAATATAAAACGTTGAAAATTTTACAGTTCCAAAATAGAAAAAAAAGCCTAATAAAAAATTCATGTAAGTTTATGGGTTCACCCATCTATAACAAATTATGACAAATGTTTCATAAAAAATTTAAGTTCTTCTAATATTTTATATTTATCTTCTAATTATACAAAATTTTTCTTTATTATTTTTTTGTTTTGTTTCCCTTATTGTGTTGATGTTCTTTTACTCTATTTTTTTTAATTCAAACTTAATACTGTGACTTTTTATCATTACTAATATTTTTTTCATGTATTTATTTTGAAAATTAAATTATTGTTCAGATAAAAATAAACTTTTTTTTTCTTTAAAATTAGTTATTGCATTGAATTTTATAGTTTTAGATAAAAAAACATTTTATAGTATTGTTTTTTTTTAATTAAAAAACCAATAAGAGCGTTGTTGATTTGTTGTTAAAATTCTTCTATTTTTCTTTCTAACTTTTTTTTTCTTCTTTCTTAATTCTTTTCTCTCTCTTCTATCTCCATACTTAATTTCTTTTAAAATTTCATTACATTTTGTTGGAGGTAAGGATTAATTTTAATCAATCATACTTTTAAATAGAGTAAAATTTTATTTACTTTAAAGTTTCAAATAGAGTAAAATTCTATTTATTTTAAAGTTTTTTTTTATGATTTTGTCATTAATTTTAATGTAAATAGTTGAAGAACTCTCAGCTTCATTAGTCTTATAATAAATATTTGTTATGTTTAGATATTTGTTTTAATCTCTATACTTTGAATAGTTTTATTTTTTGGGTTTAGAAATTGACTTTGAAGATAGGCTTTATAAGTAAGGGAAGTTATTTACTTTTTAATAAAATCTTAGATGATCTAAATGTTAAAGTGATGTGGTCATGCTATTTTGATTTATGCACGGTTATGTGTTCTTGAACATGTTTGAGATGAAATTTGTATAATTTGATTGAATGAAATTTGTTGTATGTTCTTATAAGTGTTGATTTTTAATTGATTTTGTGTAGATTTGTGATTGATTCTGTTAATAATTAATAATTAGGTTGATTTTGTTATTAATTCGGTTTAGATTTGATTTGATTTGATTTTATTATTGATATTGTTATTTAATGCGTTTTATTGTGGAAAGAAAAAATTTGGTTGAGAATTAGGTTAAATCTTAATAGAGAGAATAGAGGCGCGGAAATTGAGGAAATGAGCAGAAAAAGAGGATAAGTGACTTTTCGAGCTAAAGATACAGCCTGGGCTAAAACTCACTTAAAATCCATCATAAGCGAAGCCCTAAATTGAAGATGTCAACGTTATTGAATGCGTGTCTTACGAAATAACGACCGCACGAAAGTTATGAAAGGGAGGCTATGTCAAACGTAGTGCATCATCACTTCTCACTCATCACCTCTCATTCGTGGAGATCTCCTAAAGGCTATGTCAAAAACCTTTGTTTTATGTTTTACTATATCTTGCTTTATTTTAGATTTCTCATTGTGACTGGAAAGCACTCTTTGGAATTGGAACTAAACGTAAATACATTACATGTATAAGTTCAGGGATGGATTATAGTGTAATGACTGCTTATATCAACTGATTTTAATGCTGATTAGGTTATTCTAACGACTAGAGATAAAAGCTAGATAATTTAGTTTATGAAATTCAATGTTAGAGGAATCAGGTTGAGAAGGCTTTTATTTGCGCAGATTGGTAATTGGAAAAGATGATATTAAATTAGGTTAAGAGTGTATGCGAAGAAGAATATTACGTTTATCCCAAGGCTTTTTATTATTATTGAATTTATATTTTTATAGTAGTAAGAAAAGTATCGTATTCACAAGGAACGAAATTTTATTGTAAATTGAATTACATTAATATGAATAATAGTATGAAACTAACATGATAACATTATGAAACTCATCTTCAATTTTTGCTTCTTAATTCATTCAATCATTGGTTGGTTATTGCTTATTCGTTCATAACACTAACAGTATGAAACTAACATGAATAACAGTATCCCTTCTTTGTGGATACGATACTTTTCTTACTATTGTAAAAATGTGAATTCACTAATAATAAAAAGTAATAAAAAGTCATGGGATTGAATCGTAATATTCTTCTTCACATACACTCTTAACCTAATTTAATATCATCTTTTCCAATTATCAATCTGCGCAAATAAAACCCTTTTCAACCTGATTCCTCTAGCATTGAATTTCATAAACTAAATTACTTAGCTTTTATCCCTAGTCGCTAGAATAACCTAATTAGCATTAAGATCAGTTGTTATAAGCAATCATTATACATGTAATGCATTTATGTTTAGTTCCAATTTCAAAGAGTGTTTTCCAGTCACAATGAAAAATCTAAAATAAAGCAAGATATAGTAAAACGTAAAACAAAGGTTTTTGGATTCAATGATATAAAAATAGAATTAAGAGTGCATTTGAAGTAAGAAATTACATTCAATCCCAAGAGAAAGGAAGTTAGCTATGCATGGTAGCCATGAAAATGCAAAAGAAAAAGAAAAGAATGGAGCTTGATGACGGCAGCCTCCAAGAGATCTCCACGAATGAGAAGTGATGATGCACTACGTTTGACCTAGCCTCCCTTTTATAACTTTCGCCCCTTGAATTAGGTCAAAGTGTGGCCGTTATTTCGTAAGTCACGCCTTCAGTAACGTTGACATCTTCAATTTAGGGTTTCGCTTATGATGGACTTTAAGTGAGTTTTAGCCCAAACTGTGTCTTTAGCTTAAGCAAAAAGTCACTTATGCTCTTCTTATGTTCTTTTTTTGCTCCTTTTCTCAATTTCGACGCCTCTATTCTCTCTCCCTTCATATTTAACTTAATTCTCAACAAAATTTTCTCTTTCCACAATAAAACGCATTAAATCGCAATATCAACAATAAAAGAAAATCAAATCAAATCTAAACCGAATTAATAACAAAATCAACCTAATTACTAACAGGATCAATCACAAATCTGCACAAAATCAACTAAAAATCAACGCTTATCATGTTCTTATTTATGTATTAGATTAGTATATTTGAGAGTAGTGTTTGTTAGTATGATTTTGAATAAAACTTTAAAAATAGATTTGTTCTACTATGAGATTGATTTTGCAATATTTTTGCTTAAGCGAGTCAATTCTAGCTTAATAAAAAATAACACTGCAACTCAATCTTCAATTTAATGAAACTTTAGCTCAATTGAAAATAATAATAATAATTATTATGACAATAATAATAAAAATAATGTTAAGAATAGTAATAATAATTATTATGATAATAATACTAAAAATAATATTAAGAATAATCATTATTTTTTAACAATAATAATACTAATAATAATAT
>Ga0123340_1003442_pt1 | contig 14837 bp, 5 predicted proteins | sample SirMexnodulemix_FD_89961 | JGI IMG/M metagenome (GOLD analysis project Ga0123340, IMG submission 89961) | Root nodule microbial communities of legume samples collected from Mexico - Siratro Mexico nodule mix | ecosystem: Host-associated > Plants > Roots > Nodule | place: Mexico: Nepantla... | reverse complement strand
CTCCTACACCCCCACCTCCCTCGAGTTCGAACAAATCGTCACCACCCTCGCCCGCGCCAACAACTACCAGACCATGTGGTCCCTCATCCGTCAAGTCACCCTCCACCACCGTCTCTCCCTCTCCCCTCCCGCCGTCGCCACCCTCATCGACGCCTACGGCCACCACCGCCGCATCGACCAGGCCGTTGAGCTCTTCAACAAGGCCGCCGTCCTCAACTGCCCCCAAACCCTCCCGCTCTACAACGCCCTCCTCAAATCCCTCTGCCACAACCGCCTATTCCACGGCGCCTATGCCCTCCTCCGCCGCATGCTCCGCAAAGGCGTCCACCCCGACAAGACCACCTACGCTGTCCTCGTCAACGCCTGGTGCTCCTCCGGCAAACTCCGCGAGGCCAAGCTCTTCCTCCGGGAAATGAGCGACAAGGGCTTCAACCCGCCCCTCCGCGGCCGCGACCTTCTCGTCGAAGGCCTGCTCAACGCCGGTTACGTTGAATCCGCCAAGGGAATGGTCAGGAAGATGATCAAGGAAGGGATCGTTCCCGATGTTGGAACTTTCAATGCCGTGGTGGAGACAGTATGCAAGGAAGATGTTCAGTTTTGCATTGATCTTTATCACGAGGTTTGTGCTTTAGGGATGGTTCCTGATGTCAACACTTACAAGGTTCTCATTCCCGCGGTTTCTAAAAGTGGCTTCATTGACGAGGCATTTAGGTTGCTCAATAATTTCGTTGAGGATGGTAACCGTCCCTTTCCTAGCTTGTATGCGCCTGTTATTAAGGCTCTGTGTAGGAGGGGGCAATTTGATGATGCTTTTTGTTTCTTTGGGGATATGAAGGCCAAGGCACATCCCCCTAATCGCCCTCTCTATACCATGTTGATCACCATGTGCGGTCGTGCCGGCAAGTTTGTGGAGGCCGCAAACTACCTCTTTGAAATGACTGAGATGGGGTTGGTCCCTATCTCGCGCTGTTTTGACATGGTTACTGATGGGTTGAAGAATTCTGGCAAGCATGATTTGGCTAGTAGAGTGCAACAGCTTGAAGTTTCTATCCGTGGTGTTTGATGGATCATGTCTTTGCCTCTACCATTATTGCCCATGCCCTAAGCTCAAAAATCCTCTACACATTGGAATATAGGTCCTAAATCCTTTACTCTATTCTATCTGTGTTGGGCTGTAGTTCTTATTTAGTTATATTTGACTGTCAATTGTGTTCATAAACTTAATGATTTCTTTTCTATCATACATTCATACCGTTAAGAAACTTATTGGTTGCATTGCTTGCTCTTGTGTCTTTCTGAAAGTTGAAAACCTTTATTGTTGTTTAGCAGAGTAACATACATTACGTAGCACATTGTTAATGAATGTCCTGTGAAAACCTGAGCAAACGACATCTGTGACATGTGTAAGAGGAGAGAGACAGATACTCGGTGCAAAGAGAACGTTTTCATTGTTAAGCAGACTATAAATATATTACTATCATTTAGCATATGAGTGTCCTGGGAAAATCTCAGGATGTAGCATACTAGAGAAAGCCATTCTTTATCTCGGATGCATAACCATTTTTTTCTCTAGTTCCAATACCATCATGTGAGTCATGTTTTTAAGAATAATACCTTGTGCATTGAAATGATTTTCACCTGCATCATCGTGTTAGAAATGATTTCAACTTGTTGAAGATGAAATTACAGTAGTCAGAAATAAGGTATTGTAGAACTGCTGTTCACTTTTATGATGTTTTTAATCAGGGGAAGAAAGCCTTTTTTTATGGAAAGTCGTACATATGTTCCACTCTCGCACAAGGAGGATGAACTTTTTCTGCACTTGCATTTGAACATACTTGGCTGCTGCATTTTTCACCAAATGATGAGTAGAGTTATGCTGTGGGTATAAAATTAAGTATAGGAAATTACATGTCGAACAGTCATGTCGTGGATATGGTGTTAAAGCGAAAAAAAAATAAAAATTATTTAAGTTTGGAAAACACGAACTCCTGAAGGATGAATAGCTACCCCTGAAATTTTGGTTACAGAAAAAAAAAATCATATATGACGTTAAATTGCATGTATATATTCTTTAAAATCTCAAATTTCTTCAGCATGTCTCCATTTTCGTCTACTAATAATTTCTTATAATTCCAATCCACAGATGCCTGGAGGGGCCTAAAGTGCAGACGCAGACACTATTACAATGGTCATAGACGGCTGTTTTATCCTGGGAGTACTCTGATGGAAATCTTGCCTGGATTGTCAGTTTTTGCATATGGCTTCGGAAACCCACAGCATGTTCAAGGTATAACTGTGCCCGTCAATACAAATCAACATGGTTGATAGATAATTTTATTCCTTGAACATGTGGTGAAAGGTTTGATCTCTTATCTGTTAGTATGAAAACCCTCTATTGGAAGATGTCAGCCCCTTAAATGAATCTCAATACCTCGAGAGATTAATTTTTGACTCCATGAAGGAATACCCTGTTTCACAAAGTTGTAAAATGTCTGTCAATAGAAAATATGTTTTTGTTACATTCGTTTATCGTACAGATTGAATTTGTCCTATCTGTTTTTATTTTTTTCTGTGGTCAATTCTTTAGAAAATGAAGCAGGTTCGGGTTGTAGAATAATAAGAACATCAGACGTGTTGGTTCTGAAGCAGCAACACTCCAATGTCAATTTTTGCTTTGTTTCTCTTTTAAGTTTTTCTAAATGAAAGGGAAATTTTGTTCGTAATTTGCACACAATTAAGCATGCTAACATTCAAATTATGATGATTGAGATCAGTAGTTTTGAAGTTGCGTCAGATTCATTCCCTTTGTCCAATACACTAACTCATGCATCGTATTCCTGTGTAGATTGTTTGATCAACTTTAACATACGCCTCTCAAGTATTTTTACAGGTACTGGTTCTCCTCCTAAGTGTAACATATATCTGATATCGCGATTACATTTAATGGTGGCATATTCAAGCTGCTATTGTTTATCAATTTTGGGGGGTCTGAACTTATATGGAGGCACACACAAATTGAAGATAAACGAAATCTATTGGAAGAGGTAATAATGCTGACGAGGATGATAACATTACCATATCACGTAGTGTAAAAAATGATGTTTCTTTAATGAGAGAATCAAAATAAGTAGTAAGACTTGATGAAGTTGTTGGTCTTTTATCCATGTGATATTTCATTTAATAAGGAGAAAGTTGTATGAAGACTTATTCGTAAAAATAGTAAAAACGAGGCCGAAATATAAAATATGCGAGTGTTTTTAAAAACTTCATCGAACGTACGATCGTCAAAGGAAAACTACAAACACTTTAGGAGAAATGTTTCATGAAGTGCTTATTTGTGAAAAAAATGATGGATGAAGGGAAAAATCTTCTATTTTCCGGAACTGTAAAACTTAATCTACTATCATTTGCGTGCATACTTAATTTTTCTCAAAATCAAGTTTACCTTATATGAAAAACAAGTTCAATTAAATGTGTGTGTAGAAGGACATTGACAAAATTAATTTTAAATTAAGTTGATTTTTCTTAAAATTGGTTTTAATCCAATCCAATACGAATTAAACATGTAAATGGACGTTAAAATGAGCTTAATAGGTATTTTATCATAACTCAAAAAATAGTATACATTTTCATGTTCGGCCTATCAAGATTAGACCCATTTTATTTATCATAATACCCTAGAAAATAATTATAGATTAAAAATAACCTAGAATTTAGTTTTAGAAATAAATAAGATAATACCTATTTTTTTTTACAAAAAAATTATTTAAGTAAATAAAAGTTATTATTTATTTTTTATTTTTATAACAACTACTAACTCTCTTTCTATAATAAAATATTATTTTTAAGAAAATATTATCTCTAAGAAGATATTTTATCTCTCTAGAAAGATATTCTGTTTTATTATAATAAAAACTATCAAAGATATTTTATCTCTCTAGAAAGATATTCTGTTTTATTCTAATAAAAATTATCAATTATCTCTATGAAGATATTTTGTTTATATATCAATTATCTCTATAAAGATATTTTGTTTATAGAAACTACCAACTTTCTCTGTCTTTAAGAAGATATATAATAAAAACTATCAACTCTTTAGAATAATTTCTCTTTAAAAATTTTTACTTTCTCTCTAAGATTTGTGATCTCATATGTTATCAGATTGATAACATATGAGAAATTGGATGAATTTAAATTGAATGAGTGCTTATGTATTGTATGATGTAGTATCAATGTTTATGAATGATGTGGTGTGTGATCTGAGACTACCCGTATTATTATTGTATCCTAACTCTACTAGTCATTGAAATCATAGATGAAGATGACTAGGTGGTGAGAGTCGAAGGAGGTTCAATCTGGTCATTGGAATAATAGATGAAGATGTTTAAGTGGTGGGAGTCGAAGGAGGTTCATATGACTATGTCATAGTGTGAAAAAGAACCGATTGAACTAGATCATATAGATTAATAGATTCACATGGCTGAGATATGATGTGAAAAAGAACCAGCGATACCATATCATATGAGTGTCTCATGAGTGTAATGTGTTAGTGATAATCTGATGTATGAAATGAATTATAAAAGCTTATTTGTTGTTTTTGAATTGATATAAAAATTTAATTTATGAAAATACAACTTTTAAAACTCTAGTTTACCCTTTTTTTTGTGTTGTTTTAAGATCTATTATGATTGTATATATTACAAGTGAGGTGATTCCACAATTAGCTAAGAGAGAAGCTTAATTTTAATTAATTTTATTTTATTATAATTTTATAAAGATATTTTTTTTAATTATATATAGAAAAATTTATTTTCAAACATACAAATGAATCTATGAATATTTATATGTTCTTATATATTTTTTTATGAAATAAAGTTTTTATTATATAAAAAAAATTATAGAAAGTTACACACGATACCATCTCTCATACATACACATAAAATACCACTAACAAATATTAAAGTTGCAAAAAATGAAACTGGTATTTAATAATGATGGGCCAGTTCTTAATTTATTTTTCTTTTATATAAAATCACTTCTGAATTTTCTTTATTTTCCCTTTTAGTAAGAAGTAAGATTTTCCAATAAAACCCTGGAGAATAAAGAAGAACAGTAGGAAGTGAGAGGCGAGGGCTGGTGGTTGGTAGTGAGATGATGATGACGACGGGAGAGAACGAGAAAGGAGAGCGATGGAGCGGAGCGATGACGAATCTGACGGAGATGTCATCAAATCTCGAATCTCTCCAGAAGCTTCTTCTCACCAAAGCCGTCTTTGTCGACGACGACACCTTCTCCAAAGCCTCCCTCACCGCCGACCAAGCCCGCTCCATCAAGCTTCTCCAGCAACGAGTTGAGACCTTGGAGAGAGAGGTCGACGCCGCCATCACCGCTGCCGCTCGCGCTCGCTCCGAGAAACGACAGGCCGAGGCCGCTCAGAAAGCCGCCGAATCGCGCGCTCAACAGCTCACCGCCGAACTTGAAAACACCACAAGTATCGTCATCTTCATCATACTCTGTTTTTACTCTTCGCAGTCATCTCATTTCATCTTCCAATTGAAGTTTGGAATGGTTCTGGTCTGTGATCGATGAAGCTAATCGTTTCTGATTTCTTTTAACAGAGGTGTTTGAGTTGCACATGGAAGAGCTTCGCGCGAAGCAAGAAGAAATCGAGAAGCGCGACGAGGACATCAGGCTTCTCGAAGCTATAATTCGAACACTTGGAGGAAAGGAATCGCTCTCTACGTCTCAGTAAAAGCATTCGCGTTAGGCGTGGTCAACCCTAACCAGTGGCAGTATCCCCTTTCGTTACTTTGTAAATTGAATTTTACACTACTAAGTGAGAGATTCCCATCCTTATGACTGTAATAAATATAGTTATTTATGTATGAATGGATATTGATAATTCTTTTTGCACGATTAATTGCTTTAGTAATTCTCCTGTGCCAAATGAGGATAAGGAATGGAGGAAGTGCAAGGTAGATTGCAACATTCAAGTGTTGAACTTTGTGGACTTGAAATGAATTTACATCCGTTGCATGTCACGCAGTTGTCATAAGTTATGGTACATCGTATTGCTTCTGATCCGAACTTCAAGATGAATAGTTTCCTCACAGTTGGAATGTGTTTGAGTAAACAGTTCAATTAATTAAGTGCTAGTTGTGTAAGTATTATTATGTAACTACTTGTTTACAAGTTGTTTATGTAATCAAATAATACATGATTAAACTGTTTTCATTTAATGTAATTTGTAATCTGTTATAAGTTGTGGTCGAGTTTATGAAAATAGGTTGAAACTAGATCATGGATATATCATAAGCTATTGTTATGAGTTTTTCCAAATATTTGTACAAGTGATAGTGTTATAAGATAAATCTAAATAACATGTGAATAAGTTCTTTTAAATGGCCGTTAGATACTTTAATCTTGTGAAAAATTCCCGTCATGTCTCATGGCTTCAGTATAAATTCAAATTCTTCGCCAAATTTTTATTTATATTCTTCTTAGATGCCTTCACCAATTGGTCTACCTTTCTCATCCTTTTTTTTTAGTTGGGAAGAGACTGAAAGTGTTTGTCTATTCTTATTGGAAAATGTAATAGGTGGAGCATGCTTTTCTCAAAACACTTCATGGATTTAAGTGCAAGCGGTGTGTGCAGGGTTTGATAATGTTTTCTGAGGTATGTGGGGATGTTTGATGTATTGGGGCTCATTAACAATTCAGTGAAAACTAAATGAATATTAGCACTCAGGTAAGATGAACACTTTGTAAAATTCCCAATAAAATGCTCCCTGTATCACCTTTAATCAGGGATGGCTCTGTGGCTTTGGCCTGTTGCAATTAAAAAAATCACTGATCTCTTCACTGATATGTATCCTGTTGTCTGTTATACATCTTTTTGTTTATATCAGTCCTCTCTGTGTGCGGGCTATCCTTCTTGTATCCTCAAATCTCAATTTCTTTGTTCATTCTCCCAGAAACTCTAGCTATTGTGTGCGGTAACTTCTTTTGTTCCTTCGTTTGTAATCGTGGTATGAAATCCTGTGAGATTATTGGCCCTACAAGAAGCCAATGGATTCTCTATTGGGAAGAAATTAGTCCAATACTACCAAGACTATGCTCCCAATCAAATATTAATGTTACATATACTCAGTTTTTTTTTTTTTTTTTTAATTTATGAGGAAAAATAAATAGTAAGACTAATTATGTGTCATATGGAGATTAACACCTGATTACTTAATAATTTCTTTCTGTTAAGACAACCTTATAAAAAAACTCATGGGTGAAAACGGACTTTAATTTTAAACTGTAATTTAATAATGTATTATTATATTGCATTAAGATTGTAAATTCGTAAATTATAGTTCAACTCTTCTTATTAATGTGAATAAATATTAAATAAAATTATTTCAAAAAGTCATTTTAACCACATTCCTTGTACTGACATTTCACTCTTTATTTAATGAATTTTACTCGTAATTTTGCAAGTTGTAATAAATTTTAGTTAATAATGAAAATAATATGTGAATGCAATTTATTTCTATAGAGAATTTTAAAAGATAATTTATTTACATAAAGAATTTGAAATATTTTAGAATTTGTTCAATTAAAATTAATTATACTTAGGGCTTGACTCTAACAACTTTGCTAAACGATCTTCCTGGGACTAGGAGGTAGCAATAATAGTGAACTAAAAGAGAATGTCGGAATAGACATTGGAAGCACTACAAATTCCAATGATGTTTGTGGGACCAGGACCCTTTAGAGTAGGAAATTAACTACATGAAGTTTTCATCAAACGTTTAATAACTATTTATTTGGTGATGTTAATTTCTTTTGTTGCATAAGAAAAATATTTTGTAACGACAGGATAAGAGACCTGAATTCAAAGTGGTGAGAGAGAAACCTCGTGTACCGAGTGGGCTCAGAAAAAAGTACATCATCCAACTAAATTATACCAAACTTGCTGCTCGGTCTGTTTCATGTTGTCATTCTCATTGTTTAGACGTTTCTATTCTCTTTTTCTTTTCTGATCTGTACTTCCTTTTCCTTGCTAAATGTGCTCCGCATTCCACCAAATCAAATACCATATGTCAGATAACAAGAAAAGAATTGATATACTTTATTCATATACCATGCCTCCACATACTGCACTGTAAGCATTTTACACTCCACTTTATTGTTTATGCAAAAATGGCAAACAAAACCTTCTATCATTTATATCCACCAAAAAGATAAAAACAATATAACCGTAGTACATAGTTAAATATCACTAAGGAAAAGTAATAATGATATTGAAGTTCCATCTGAAGCATAACAAGACATTAAAATTGAAATTTTTTTTTATGTAATGACAGACAGAGTTTGAGTATTACCATTATATATGATAATTTAATATGGTAATGGACAAATGAGAGATACTAGGTATGTGGCAGATGTTAATGATGCCGATGCACTTGTCATCAAATCCAAGAAGTCCTTGTCTGATTTCTTTCTTTCTCTGTTTCCTATCTCTATGTGAGTAAAACTTCGGTCAAAAGGAAACAAAAGTCGTGTTGGACCTGTCAAAGCCAATCATTTCAAATTCTCATACACTCATTGCTTTGCTTGGATCCAAAACCTCGAGGCCAGTGTCGCATATTCTAAAGTTTAATGTGCTTCTGTCTGAAAAAGCTTCTGGTTTTGCCTTATATTACTAGTTTAAACAGCCAGCAGACTAAAAATCCAAGAGACGCCCCACTTAATGTTTCTTCCAACTTTTGATCTTGTCTTCCGTCTAACATATATAAATAACCTTGAATGTCTCAGTCTCATTGATTAACTCTCATTTCAGTTGTTTTCAAAACATTCTGTCTCTCTTTATCCTTCACTATCCTGTCTTCCCTCTCCAAATCATCATTCTGTAGCATTATTTCCTCTCAGCTGTTTCTATGGAGGTATTATTCTTCTAACCTTTAATCTCATAGACTGTTATATGATTCGTTCATACATTATCTCTCATTCTTGCATACTTGGCCTTTAATAATTAAGCAGAAAAATATTCAAGATTTTGTGTATATAGCTGTATTGTGGAGTATGTTATTCATTAATTAATAAATGAAAGCATTCATGGTCTATCAACAAAATCTGAAGACAAATCTTAGATATTCTTAGGTGTTTTTGATGTTGTTTCGAATTGAATTTTTTTTTCAATAATCTGCATAACAGAAGTTTATATTAATTTACTAAATGTCAGTATAGGTGTTCTGGTAAATTCCTTTGATGGAAAAGAACATCTTAAAGAATTGCATCAACGTTTTGTTTATAAACTAAAAGGTTATTACTATGGCTTAAGCAAATACTCTCAGTTTGTAAAATAAATAAAAGGAAATAATATCAGTTACACTTTTCACAGGCTAGTCTAACCTTGGCTGGATAGTTCTTAACATTGGAGTCAATTCTGTTCAATAATATTAATTCTGTTAACTTGTTTTGCAGGTTGTTGAGTTAAAAGTGGAGATGGTCTGTATACATGAGAAAAGACTAAGGAAATGCCTCTCAAAATTAAAAGGTTTGTTTCATTGAAAGAGACTTTGCTAAACTGTGCTACAATAATTCTTCTGAGTTGGTTGTTGAGCTAACATATGGATCACTACATGCAGGGATAGAGAAAGTGGAGGTAGACACTAACTGCCAAAAAGTAGTAGTCACTGGATACACACACAAGAACAAAATTCTAAAGGCGATTAGGAGAGGGGGTCTCAAGGCTGATTTCTGGTCTGCTCAGAATGAGTTACTCAATGCTTATGTCAGTGCCAATTATACCAACTTGAGATTCAACCCCTTCGACTTCTTCTAGTTTTTATCATCCCCAATTACACCAAATTTCATATATTCTTTCATTTTGAGGGTTTCTTTTTGGACTTTAATACCTTCTGTCCGGTGTGGGATAGATATATACACTAGTGTGTATTCATTTTGCTTCTCATTTCCATAGAAACCATGACCAATCACAATGTCCAAGGAATATAGGTGTAATAGAGACATATTCAACTAATTTTGAGGCTTTTGGTGTTTTTACAAATTTCAAACTCAAGCTTTCTTCGTCTGCTTGCAACTGCAATTAGTTATTGAAAGATCATAAACTAAAACATAAGAGGTCTATTTTTTAAATCTCATTTAGAATATGTTCTCATTTACTTGGAATTAAGTTTAGTGCAAGTTAATGTAAAACTCTCTCTCTACAACGCCATTAGAAAAAATGAAAATTGAAGTTTCTCCTATGAAACAAGACTTAAGTCAACATTAGTCATGGTACAGAAACTATCAGTGCATAGTTTCGATATTTTCTAATTTTGATATTAAACATTTCTGACAAATTCCATTCGGTATTTCTTGCTTAGATATATTCTTTGGTTTATATAAATATGTTCTACCTCATTCCATTAGAACCACAACATCCTTCTCTTCAAAAATATATGACTTTTATTTCTATACGTTTTTTTCCCTTTTTCATTGTTGAAATTATTATCTTCATTTAGATTTACCTAAGTTTCAAAAGAATTCTTCTTTTTTGTCTCCAATAAAGATTTCACTTATTGGACTTTTGATGACATTTTCATCAGACCTTATTAGTTAGATTTTAATACTATTTTTATAAAGTAAAATTTAAATTTAACTTAATCTTATAATTTATAAAATAAAATTTATTCCACTTATATAGTTCTTTAGTGGATCTCCAAGATTTATTAAAATTTGATTTTGCAAATTGAATAAAGATAAAAATAAATAACTATAATTATTGATAAGAAAATTCCTTAAACAAGTTTTAGGTCTATATTCAGTTATATTCTGAGTATTTAATAAAAAGAAATTTTAAACTGTGAATCTAAAAAAGTAAGAAAAATGGTTCAAAGTCTTGAAAAAATAAAGATTTTATATTAGACTCCTATTATATTGATTTTCTTAATTATAATCTCTAATTTTTATATATTTGTTTTAGTTACCTAATTTTATTATTCTATTACGGCAGTTCAAAATAGAAAGATGTAAAATGTTAGTACAAGTCAGAAAGAGTTCGATACATCACTTTTTAACAATATTTATTCGAGTGACATTTCAACTTAGGAGATATATAAATATATAATGTTTTAGATCTAAATCAAAATGTTTAATTTATCAAGAATCTTTTAGGAGTCCCACTTTAGATAAAATAACCTATTTAATGTGATATTTAAATCTTGACTCTTCCATCTAATCAACTACATTTTAGATGATGTTCTTTTCTTATTCTCTTATATATACTTAAATCCAAATAATAGTTATTTTCATTTGTTACAGGTTGAGTCCTCAAGATAGGGATTAAGATGAAAAAATAAAGAAATAGACTCTATAATCTAAAAATTAGTACTTTATATTGAACTTTCTTGTGTTTAAGCCCTAATCTGCCAACTTAAAAAAAAAAAATGTAATGTAATAAAATCAGAAACTTATCTAAGCATGAGAAAATTGATTTTGCAACACATCCATTATGTATACATACACACATCTTATTTGTAATTATTTATCCTATTCTTTCAAGTTCCTCCAAAAAAAAAAAAAGATTATTTTAAAAAAAATAAAATTTTATCAAATAAATTAAAAATTCATTTACTATAAAAAAAAAAATCAACCATTAAATATTATTTATGTTTTTATTTAAGTTGAAAACAAAGATTTTTCTTCGTTTTTTATTTGAAATTACTTTAATAGAAACCACGAACAATACACAATAGAAAATAAATAAACTAGAAGACATTTTCTAAACTAGATTTGATATATATATATATATATATATCACACATTAAAGTATATTAAAATATCCAAATTTAATTTCGAAAATAAAACCATACAGAAATCATTATTTAAATTTGATATACATGTGAGTTGCATTGAATAGAAACAAAATTATGTAAAGCACACATCAATTTGGATTAAATTGAAATTTTTAAATGCCACATCTCCAAAATATAATTCAATGAAATAAAAATGTCGTTTCACAACACTAAAAAAATTAGGTTTTTTTATATACAATTAGTTGAATCAGTTTTTAAGCAAACTTAATTAAGAAGTTAAACAATCATGCAAAGCTAAAAGCCTACAGCAAGTTCATAAAAAATGCTCCAATTTAATCATCCCTAATCCACCATTCTCTATAAAGCAAAACAATAACAATTCACACCAATGATTGTTCACTAAAACGGGAATGGCATTTCACATCTAACGTGAGCTCAGGTTAATAAACATACCCAAAGAATCGAAACACTCACTTAACACTACCTAGGAATAACACTAGTCAAATAAAAAAATTACCTAACTAGATCTTAACAAGCTCAAGACTGAACAATTATAAATCTTTATTATATCTAGTTTAAGACTGTTTATTGATTCTGCGTGCTTTGGCAGCCAGCACAGCATCTCCTTAATACTCGCTGAGTAATAACAGCCAGCCATTAAAAGAAATGGCCAACAAATAAAATAAATTGAAGTGCTATCCTACAACCTAGACAAATTCAATCGTTGAAGAGAAACTGATTGCAAACACATTGGTCATTTCAGTTGTTAAACAATAATAACCAGACAAAATGTTAACCACCATCATAATTGTAAAAGCAACAGATCTTTTAATGCCATAAGAACGAATGAATAACTTAAACTGAGGCTACAAAAACAGATCACCAGTTCAGTAGGAAAAAACAATTCTGTCATGCGGCTTTGGAATCAACAGAAACCAGCAGCACAGCTAGACAGCCATCATCAGTGTACCAACTGCTAATACCATTGCCAACCCGATCTCAGCAAAGAGGGCAGCAACAGTCAGCTACAGTAACTGGTTAATGCTTCAAATTATTCACGAACACATGCATATCTTACAACTAAAGATGCATCAGCTACCACCTCACAGCTACAGTGTCATGGAGCAGTGTGCTACAACAAACGTATCTCACTACATTAAGTGACAGATGTTATAATCTCGAAAGGTCAATGTTAAAAATTATCCATTAAAATACCCCAAAAAAAAGCAGCCATGAATGTGTTACCATTGTCCACTTCCAAATAAACACCGGCACATTAAAGTTCATATTTACGACCCACAGTTTTATGTTTAGTATCCGCATCTGAATCAACAAATGACAGGTCCAACTCCTATGAGGCATCGGCTACATGTCAAAATAGGCTCAACTTGTTCGTCACAGCATCAAGAATCCCTTTTAGGACACTTTTTTCCAAGGCCAAACACGATTACCAGATCAAAAATCAGAATATTCTCAATGGTTATGAGGGATCTCATAAGAAACAAGAAAGTAAACCAAAACAAGCTTACCAATGATCAGATCATTCAGGAAAAAACCAAGTCAACTAATTGTCTGTTTATTCAGCACATTGGTAAAAAATCAGTCCTAAAACCGGCATATTCTTGCAACCAGCATCAAATTCACGACCAATCATCAATGACATAGAAACAGCATCAACAGCAACAAGTCAACATGCGCCTATCAGGCCCCCCATCACTTTTCCCGATCATAACTATAAAACCCAATAAGTTTTTCAATATAAATTAACTGAGCTTTAACTAGATCAGTCACTCCTTCTTACGAAGTGGGAAATGAAAATGAAGATATGGAGAGAGAAAACTGTAAACAAACAGTAGAATGAAAATAAAATGGCAAAATCCCTTAAACAGAGATAGAATTATCCTATCAACTACAAGGTCTAATAGTTACCAAACACAGAAGTAGATGACATAGCAAGTCCAAATATAAAAAAAAATCCAAACATCAAGGAAGTCTGACCCTACCAAACAGCACTTAGATCATAAAATCCTTCAATGACTCGGATAAGACCATTCACATAGACTAAAAGATCCAACAATAGCAAAACAGCTACAGCTGCAATAGCCCATCATCTCTAGAATTTTTCATGTGAAGCATATCTTATTCCTGCAAGAGAACAAAAACGGAAAAGTCACAATAAATAAATACCTTATTGACTAAAAGTTTGGTAAATTCTATTGCTGCATTAAGACAAGTTACTTACATCACCATTTGAATTTCGAGGGGAAGGGCTTCGTGAAGCTTCAGGGCGACCACGTGGTGATACACTGTGCGGGGAAGGAGAACGTCCATCACGGCTACGATTTGCTGGACTTTCACCCCGTGGGCTTTTCCTAGGGGAAGCACTTCTTTGGGGGGAAGTGCTCCGCTGTGGGGAAGGACTCTTTCGAGGACTAGGGCTGCGTCGTGCAGGGGAACGACTATAAAGAATATCAATGAGAGAGTTAAACATAATTATAACAAGAAATTGGGTCAAAAATATTGCAAGAACTATATATCAACAAATGCAGACCTATCAACTGATCTGCTCCGGCTTCTACTACGCTCATCATCATAGCGTGCCCTGCCACGACCCTTGTAATCAAGACTGGTACTGCGGCTCCTGCTTCTATGACGATAATCCCTGTCTCTACCACGGTGCCTGTCACGTTCATACCTATCATAGCTTCTACTGCGACTTCTCTTCCTATAATCCCGGTCTCTGTAATCATCACGATACCTGCAGATGACATTAATAAATTCATTTCTCCAACTACATCAACTGAAAAAAATTAACAACCAAACTACATTGGCGATAAAAATTCATTTTAATTGCCAAATATTTTCAAAATGATTGGATAAATGGCATTTTGAATGTTTGATAATAACTTTTGTTGGGGGGGGGGGGGAAAAAGGCTTTTTTTTACAAAAAAAAAAACAGAAGGGGAAAAAAAAATTTTCCCGAACTTTTTTTTCCCAAAAAACAAATTTTTTAAAAAAATATGT